>JAEEGL016768543.1_pt1 | contig 10153 bp, 10 predicted proteins | sample 9134231 | NCBI WGS metagenome assembly JAEEGL01 (sample SAMN16246548, study PRJNA631951) | gut metagenome | biome: gut microbiome; feature: rumen; material: fiber-attached | host: Bos | place: Iran: Karaj | collected 2018-10
GCGTAGGCTTCATCCATAGGAGATTTGGGTCGTGCTGAACCTGGAAGACGTATGGCAGATGTCTGCGCTTTCTCTTTGCCCAAAGGTTAGTGCTGATTAAGCCATGAACTGGAATATAAACGCAAAACCAAAGAGCAAATATGGATGTTCCACTTGCGATTAACGACATAGGAATCCGTCACGGATTAAATGGATATAGAAGAAAGTCCTCAGCGTTCAGCCAACAGACTGACGCTGTAGGATTTTCTGCATTTATTTTCTTTTTTATGGTTACTTTTCTGTCATAAATATCATAAAGTAAAAATGTTTAATATAAAATTATTGTAAAAATGAGAACTTTAAATTGGAAAAAAATCATTTCGATTGTGGCCTTTATAGGCCTTGCGGGATTTAGTTGCTTTTGGACGGCTGAATCATTGTTCATTTGGCAACCATCTATTACTATTTACGGGGCATGGCTCATTGCAATTGTATTCTACATAATTGCATCCATCTGTTTTTCTCGTTTCATTAAAGGTTTTGAAAAGTATGGCGATTTTGGTCAGGGATTGTTTGCTAGTCGAGGAGGTCATCTTTTCTTTGGTCTTATTGGTTTGCTAATTTTCTGGTTAATGGTTAGTTTGCCAACTAACACTCATACTCTGCTCTATCGAGCTTCCATAAAAGAGATTATAAAGTCAGATTTAACTCGAACACAAGGCTATTTACAGGGCTTGAAGGACAACAATGTGGAAATTAAGAAAATAGAGAATGAGTATAAAAGTAAGAAGAATGCAGTTGATGCACTTATTCAAAGGTTAATCGATGAAATAGATCGTCCTAGTGCTATTGGTATTGGAGAAAGATTTAAAACGGTTGTAACCGAATTAGAGAAAGAATTAGGTACAACAATTCAAAAAATGCCTAATACAGGAAGTACCCGATCTGATTGGCTAAAGGTAATTGGATATTACCAAAGACAGGCATATGAACACCTTAAACTCTATAGAGCCAAATGCGATAAAGATATTGATGAAATCAAGCGCATGATGGGGTCTAAGCAACTTGACGGATTAATTAAGAACTGTGAAATTGCCCTTTCTGATATAAATGAGATGGATGGAATTGACAATGCAATTATTAGTGCAGCAACAGACGATTTGGCCAATGGCTATTCTTTTATTAAAGCAAATTCTCAATACATACAATTTAAGGACAATGATAAAGTTAGATATACTCGTGATGGTGCCATGCCAGAAGCTAAGGAAATGTTGAGTGTACCCGATGTTTGGAAGGATTTCTTGACTACAGACAAATATAGTGGTCATGGTTTTATATGGTGGGTATTTATTGCTTTACTTGTTGACCTAGCAGGTTTTGTTTTCTTTAATATAGCATTCAGCAAAGATAATAACAATTCTCTTTAATAAACACTTTAAAAAATCAAATTATGCCAGATTTCGATAAATTGGTCAAAGACGGCCAGGGCCAAAACGCCAACAACAACAGCAACTCAGCTCAAAACAATACTAATAATAGTAAAGAACAAGTTCTTCATGAGATTTACACTGATGACGAAATCCGTGATGTTAATAACATTACTGTGACTATTCCAGATGCCCAAACACCGATCGTTGTATTCTTTGGATCTCCTGCTTCAGGAAAAACGTTGTCACTACTCCGTATGATTCGTTACTTGGAGCAAAATGGTCATCAAGTTGTTCCAGAAGCAATATTCCGTCCACAGACAGATAAACATTATACAAAAATGTGTGCAGGTCTAAAAGACATGGCATATAGCACATATGCACCTGGTGGTACAGATATTATTAGCTTTATGTTAGTAAAAGTGCTTGATTCTATAGGTAATCCAAGATGTCAGATTCTAGAGGCTCCTGGAGAACATTATTTTGACGGACGCGCAAGTTTAGAATTTCCTACTTACATTAATGCAATTCGCACTGCTCCGAATAAGAAGGTTTGGGTTTTCTTTGTAGAGCAGGATTGGGGAAGCGATCAAAATGAACGTAATCTTTATGCCCAGAAGATTTGCAGTATGCAGGGATTAATTTCGCCTAATGATAGAGTGGTGTTCCTGTTTAATAAAGTAGATAAGCACCGCCATCAATACAAGAGCAATGGCGAACCCAACAAGCCTATCTTCTTTAGGAATATTCAACAGCAATACCCCGGCATTTTTGATAGATACCGGAATACTGGCATAGCCAAGATTATGTATGGCGAGTATAATTTCAAATCAGTATGTTTCTCGTCTGGTGTTTTCAATCGTACAAATGATGGTCGAGAAGTTTGGACACCTGAAAAAGATTGGTATTGCCGTGAGTTTTGGAATGCAATAATTTAACACATAACACATTTAAAACGATAAAGAGTCAATGGCTAAGACGTTTATATATGGCGTACCTCATGGCTTTGACTTTTACGAGAAGGATGCAGAATTTAATGATTATTTCAAAGGATTCTACATCTCTTCTCGTAGAGGTAGAAGATTAATGATAAACCGCCGAGATAACGGAGAAACTATATATAGCTATCTTCGCTACGGTTTGAAAGAGGTTGATCGTCAACCACTTCATTCATTTTTCGGAATGTCGCTTGTGATTGATAATTATCAATTTTGTCCTAATTTTAAGGTATTATTGGAATGGTTTGACTATCTTTTTAATAAACTTGTAAATGAGCATAACGTCATAAAAATAAATGATGATGGAGTGCTCCACTATGTCATTCATAAATTTGATGAGAATTCTTCTGATGTAGAATGGCTGAAATCTAATCTTCCCAACATCCTAGCTCAAGCCGGACAAACTGAAATTGTCAATTATGACAGTTCGTATGCAGACGGAAAAGCAGGTCAGGTTGTCAGTTTCAATCAGCCTGTAGGAGAGAAACGGCTATTAGATACATTCAAGAAATATCGTTGGATATCCGTTTCGTCAGAAATTGTCGAAAAAGAAGAAAATACCACTATCATTACTGACCCAGGAACCATCGAACTGAATTATGAAGAATTAAACGGAAAACTGAACGAGTTTAATCAGCAATTATTACCTATTGCCGTTGACATTAGCAAAGGTTCATACGCTGACTTAAAGCAAATGTTTGACGAGGTACAAGAAATCAATTCAAGTCTTGCTAAGTATATTCCTGCTATTGATGACCAAGAAGAAAAGGAGAAATTTGGTGGCTTGGAACGGAAATATGGTTCAACTAAAGATAGCATCGGGACATTGATGTCGAAGATGGGGCCCTCTATAGACCCTATTCCTATAGGAACAAAGAATACTGAGACTCAATTTTGCTTTTCCTGTAAACAAAACAAGCCTTTATCTCATTTTCGTTCATCTGATGCAACGAAATGCTTGGAATGTGAAGAACGAGATAGGCAAAGAATAGTAACAGGAACAAATGTCCCTAAAGGATATAAGATATGCATTAGTTGTGGAAAAAAGAAGCCAATACGTTTCTTTAATCAAAAAGGAACTGACATTTGTGATGATTGTGTTAAAAAACAAGAAACAAAGCCTGTGCCGGTTCAAGATAGTTCCTTTGATAAGTTATGGAAGTTCCTTATGTCGAAAACATTTCTAGGCATAATGGCATCAATTGTTATTATTGCAGGAATTGTTTTAGCAGCAGTTAACCTTCCAAATAGCTGTTCTTCTTTAAACGTTACTGGTGAAGGTAGAGAAAAAACTGACACAACAAATGTCAATGTTAACCAGACTAATGAAGCGGTGAACAAAGAAGAACTTGAAAAACTTTTATCATTTGGTGATTTCAAAGCCGTTTACGAATATGTAAAAGATAAGAAGGATGCAGCCAATTATAAACGATCTTTAAAAGATACAGTTAACCGCCATATATGGTCTATTGTCGATTCTTCTAATACAGCCCAAGAGGACTTAGCAGAATTCTATATTGTAAATAATGATTTTTTAGACTTTATCGATTTTACAGAAAATGACAAATTGACATGGGCAGAGATAGTAAATGATTACAATCAGATATGGGGCATTCTGAAGAAACCAAAAGTTACAGATGCAGATTTGGAAACAGGCTATAAAATACTTGCAAAGCATAGCGGATTATTCCCTACAGAATGGAGTCGGACTTTGTCAGAGAAGCCTAAAGAGGTTGTTCGTCAAACGACAAAGAAGGAAGAAGAGAAAAAGAATGATGCTTTGAAGCAAGAAACAGGAAAGGTCACCTTCACCTTAACATATACACAAGCTTCAGACGGTAAAGAAGTGACTGTAAATATTGACGGTTCTAAAATTGGCTTTGATGGGCTTGTTGGTACATATGCAACGGTGACTTGTAAAAACGGGAGGATCAAGGAAAACAACAAACAAAGTTGCAGGGTTCAACTAAAAGAAACCAAACAGTACACAATTAAACTTGATAATTCCATAGTATTGACTATTACTGCGAAAAAATCAAAATTGGATTTTAATCAATAGGCACAATGAAAAAAGTATTTATTTTATTATTTATATTTTTAGGCTTTAGTCATGTATATGCACAAGAAGTATCTCCCAAAAGTGTCCTTCAAAAAAGAATTCTGAATCGAGATACTCTTATAAATAAGCTCAACAAAAAGGAACTTCCTGATTCATTGAGGAAACAGATTGCAGACTATCGCTCATTGACAGAAATTCTCATGTCTGAAACAGAGAGTTATTCCACAGAAAATCAGAATCTAAAGAATGAATTGCACAAATTTCTCATTCTAATTACTTCTGATACTCTAATCTATCATCAAGATTTTTACACCATAAAGGATATTCCTACTTGCTTGCAAGAAAGAATAGGTATTGTGCGTTCTATAATTGATTTGCGTGGAAAAATTGTCGTAGCAGAAAGCATTGCTCAAGAGTTGGAGCGGAAACTTGGGAATAGCCCCATTGCTTATGCAGCTATCCGTGAGAAGATAGAGAAAAACTTAGACGAGATACAGTCCCTTATTCTCAAAATTAAGGAAATGAATCTTTCCTCTTTATCGGGCGAACAGCAAAATTATTTTCGTCCAGGGTTAACAGACAGATATAATAACTTCAAAAAATATTTCTAAGATGAAAAAGATATTATTTGTAATGGTCATTGGAGCTATGCTAATATGTGCTTCTTGCAGCAACAATAAAAAGCCAAAACAAAGAAGCACTGTATGGGGCGAGAATGTTGATACAAGCAGAGTGGCTGATGTAAAACTTAGTGGAGATCATGTTCTTGTTCCATTTAAAAGAACGGAATCTGGCCTTGCTGAAGTGCAAGTATCACTCAACGGAGTTCCATTCAATATGTGGTGGGACACAGGGGCTTCTGTTACTTGCATTTCATTACTCGAACTTCAGAAGTTGGCAAAAGAAGGTAAGATTAGTTTAGATGATTATGTAGGTCCAGCAATGTCACAGATAGCAGACGGAACCACTACAGAGTCAGCAGTCTTTACTATAAAGGAAATTTACATTCAAGGTCAAGACAATAAGTACTTAATATTAAAAGATGTGGCTGCAATGGTATCTCCTAATGCAAAAGCCCCATTATTAATTGGCCAAAATGTAATAAGTAATCTTCCTAAACATTCATTTAATGAATCTACAGGGCAGATAGAATTTGAGCAATAGAAGATGAATTTTAGTTTCTACATTTTAGGGACACCAGAAGGGCGGTATAGTCAATATCCCGATGACTATACCGCTTCTACCCTATCAGGGCTTCAGGATGGAATGGCAGGAGCCAGACTCGTGATCTATAGGGAAATGGATTTGGTTCATTACGCATACACAGAAAGGCTGGGAAATAACAACATTATTGGATTTTGTTTAATTTTTAATAAAGTCCGAGTCCTAAAGCCACATCAGCTTATAAAACTATTTCGTTTCATTATTGAGAAAAGGCTTATTGAATCTGGTGATATTATCAAATATAATGAGAATGGAGATTTGGTTTTTAGAGTCAGATCCATGAACGAATGTGTTAAGGAATACGACAAACTAAAAGGTTATATAAACTCTGAATTTGAAAACAACGCCTCGAAATATGGCATAGAACCATTAAAGAGTACATTTAATGGTGTTAGATCCACTGGTGAAGCTGACAATAACGCATCTGATGGACAAATTGTAGCTTTGACAAATCAGCATAACAAAGTAATAGTTAATGATGATAATGGAATAGAGCACGGATATATTCCACAAGTTATTTCATCTCTGCGAGAACAGAACCTTAAATCTACTGAGGAAATAAAAAGATTGCATGAAGAAAATGCTGCATTGGACAAAAAAAAGAAACAATATCGTTTCGTAATATTTCTCGCCCTTGTTGTCATAGGATGTGCAATTGGATTATTCTTTTTGAATGATAATCTTAAGATGACTCAGGAAGAGCTATCAGAAGCTCATCAAACTATATATAATAAGAATGAGAAAATATCAGGTCTTAATAGTGATATTGAAAGTTTAAAACAAAACTTGAACGACGAAAAGGAACGCCGGCAACAGGCAGAAGACAATCTTGATTCTCTAAAAAGTTCTTTGAATCAAATGCAACCATTTATTGTTAAAAGTACATCTTTCAATTTTAGTACGGGATGGTTATCTTTTGATTATTATGGCTTTAGAGATGAAACGGTTGATGTTCAAGTACGTGCTTTTGGGGACTATGCTTATAATAATTCGTCTAGTATTGCTATAGAAAAAGGATATCATTCAAATTCTATTTATCTTAGCAGTTCTCTAAATAGCTCTAAATGGTATTCATTTGAATTATTAGTTGGCAATAAAATTGTAGGTGGGGATAGGCATTAATATAAAATGATATGAGAATAATTACGTTATTTAAGATTAGTTTGTGTAGTATTGTTTTTATCTCTTGTGGGGGAAATGGCCAACCTGCAAAACGAGCCCAGGTTTATAATATTGAACCTGAACAAGAAAATGTTTCTAGCGTCAACGATGAAAAAGACAATTCTCTAAATCCACCTGAGATTATTGATAATCATCCCCAAATCGAGGACAAGGATAGTTCTAACGATCAAATATCAAAAGAACCTAATAGACCAGTAAAGAGTGTGAAATTCTATTGTGGGCTTTTAGATGAGTTTTGTAAAAAATTCTTTGACAGAAAATTTGCAGGCACCCACTATGTCGCGGGTAGTATTCATGTTAATGCGAACGATATTTCCGAATTTGATGCTAACACTGTTATAGTAAAAGGCACTCATTCTTTTAAATCACCTATCATACCTCGAAACAATAAAGAGTTTAAAGCAACCATTCGTGATAATGGCAATAATAAGTACCATATCGACTTCCAACGCTACGGAGTAAGATTTTGGGGAGGTACAAAAACTACAGGGATGCTTCCGTTTTATTATAATCCAGAAGAATGAAGAAGTTTGTATACATAAGTACAGTAGTTTTGGTTCTGCTATCCTGTTCTAATAAGAATCGGATAACTCCAAGAAATCCTGTCTATAACATAAAAGACACAACTCTATCAATTATCAGCGATAACGGTTCTATGGATGTTGTAGATGACATGCCCGTTGAAGACATATCGGCTTCAAAAGTTGGAATAGCGTTTGGTGGCGGAGGAGCCAAGGCTGCAGCAGAAATCGGTGCACTTAAAGTAATTGAAGAGGCTGGAATAAAACCAGGTTATATTGCTGGTAGTAGTATGGGAGCTGTGGTTGGCGGACTATATGCAGCAGGTTATTCCGCGAAAGAGCTTGACAGTCTATTCTTGACAGAAGAATGGCTGTCGCTTTTTGAGAAGAACGAAATCGGCGTGATTTCAAGTCAATTCAGGACTGTATTTGGATTGGTAAAAGGTGACATCTTTGAGAACAAACTTAGTGAAGCTCTTTTGAAGAAAGGGTGCAAGAACATTGAGGATACAAAGCTAATAACAGGTATTACGTTTGCATGCACAGCTACTAATATCGTCACCAAAGAAGATATAGCTGAAAAAGTTCTAAAAGATGGGCATATTAATATGGCAAAAGCTATACGAGCTTCTATGACTTATCCTGCCCCTGTTGTTGGATATAGTCCAGTTTCCCTTGATGGCATGTTACTTGTAGATGGTGGAATGTTGAACAATCTTCCAGTTGATGTAATTAAGGAAATGGGGGCAGTGTATTTTATCGCAATAGATTTGGAAAAAGATCGTAAGGGCGAACATGTCATATCTACTAACGGATTATTAAAGTTGGGTTGGCTTGGAAATTGGCTCGTTAATCAGTCAGGTAACGGTAAGCGAAATCAAAATCTTGAAATGGCAAACATTAAGATTCAACCTCCCCTTTCTGGCTATAGTATTTTGGACTTTAGCGAACAGGATTTCAAGGAAATGATGGAACTTGGTGAAGATGAAGCAAGGACTTATCATTGGAAAGCTTTATTGGAGTTGAAAAATAAATAAAAAAGTTGCACCCGGCACGAAATTAGGGAATTGATATGAAAAGAATTGTGTATGTGTTATTTGCGATGACAATGCTTATGGTTTTTTCTTCATGTGGTGGAAGTAAAAGCCATCGAGCTTCGACATTTTCTGATTCTGCCGAAACAGAAAGTGCAAAAGAGACAGAGGTAAAAGAGGCTCCTAAAAAGTCAGATATGTTTTACCAGCAGCTGTTGGATGAATTTTGTCAAAGGTTCTATAAAGATTGTTTTGACCGTACATATCATAGCAATAGTCTAATTGTTGATAATGTTAGTGTAATTCAAGGTAATTGGGATAATGGAAATATTATCAGTTGGGATATGTTGGTAAAAGGAAAACATTCTTTCAAGGCAAGAATGAGAAATCATAACGATTCTCCGTTTGTTGCGTTTGTTTATGATTTGGGTAATAATAAATATAAAGTTACTTTTTCTATAAAAAGATATGATATATTTGGAGACCAAATGAGTAATGAAGAAAGTGCAACGCGCACAATGACTTATACGGAATGACTTATAAATGTGGAACTATTAATCTAAGAAAGATGTTATGAATAATGCTAAAAATATACATATTATATTAATTATAGGTTGTATTATTGGATTCTATGCATATATAGAACCTGTGTCAAGTAAGTGTGAAGCTCAAATAAGATTTTATGACAGAGATTTACAGAGAACTGATAAGCGTTATTTATATGAGACAATTACGGATCAACAAGAAGGAAAAGGTCTTGATGACACCTTAGATTATTCAGAGGGGAACAGTAATGGATTAAATTCAGTTGCAAAAAACATTTCCTCTGTAATACAGAACTTACAATCTAACATGATATATATTGAAGGTGGCACATTCCAAATGGGCGAATCCTATAGTTCTGGCGGTTTAAAGAATCCTTTACATAAGGTAACTCTTTCACCGTTTTACATTGGGCGCTATGAGGTTACTAATGAAGAGTGGGAAGCTGTGATGGGGAGTGTTCCTTCAAAATTCGATGAACCTAAAGATCCTGTGGAAAATGTCAGTTGGTATGACTGTCAGGAGTTCATCAAGAAGTTAAATTCCCTTACAAGGAAGATATTCCGTTTACCAACTGAAGCAGAATGGGAGTTTGCTGCCCGCGGAGGCAAAAAGAGCAAAGGATATAAGTTTTCTGGTAGTAACATTTCAGAATCTGGTGCATGGCATTCATACCATTTTACTTCTAAGGTTGGTAAGAAATCTCCGAATGAACTTGGTCTATATGATATGAGTGGAAATGTTAGTGAGTGGTGTTATGATTGGTATAATGAAGATTATTATGTTCATAGCCCAGAGAAAGACCCTCAAGGACCATCTTCTGGTGAATATAAAATAATTCGCGGAGGCGATTGGTATGATGATGAGAAATCTTGCCATGTATCGTTACGTAAGTGTGATAGACCTTCAAATTCAGTAAGTTATCATGGTTTTCGTCTTGCCTTGAGCCAATGGTGAAATAAATAGTGATTTCTAAAATAGGGTGTCCAATTTGTTGTACCGACAGTCTCAACATAAATGACATATAACGCTATAAAAATCAACACTATAAATTGAAAATAGTTCACACAAAACTTGCGTATGTCGTAAAAATGTTGTATCTTTATGGTCTAATAATCAAGTAGATAATCATGAATAAGGACATAAAGATTGCAAGGTTAGAGGAGCAGTTGGCAGAAGCCAAGAA
>JAEEGL010583063.1_pt1 | contig 10152 bp, 6 predicted proteins | sample 9134231 | NCBI WGS metagenome assembly JAEEGL01 (sample SAMN16246548, study PRJNA631951) | gut metagenome | biome: gut microbiome; feature: rumen; material: fiber-attached | host: Bos | place: Iran: Karaj | collected 2018-10
AAAGCTCTCTCGTCTTTTTTATCCCGGCCTTTGCAGCCTTCATTTCATCCTCCTCCCGAACATCCCAGACTTTTCTCGCATACGAGGCATAGACCGGAGCCGACTCTTTATTGAGGGTATACTGCATGAGATTGGGAATTATCACGGCCAGACCGGCTCCGTGAGTCGTATTGTACATACCGCTTATCTGGTGCTCTATCGGATGGGCAGCCGACTGAAAACCTTTTTTCCCGCTGCACAGCATCCCGTTATCCGCATAGGCGGCGGCCAGGAGAAGATTTGCCCTTGTATCATAATCTTCCGGATCTTCCAACGCCCTTTTTCCGTTCTCAATACACGTTTTCAGGACAGCACTCATAAGTTCCTGCTGAAGATGTGCCCCTCCGACAGGGCTGAAATATGACTCGAAAACATGCGACATTATATCAGCAGTTCCCGCAGCCGTATAAAATGCCGGAACCGAATACGTGTATTCCGGATCCATAAACGCATATTTGGGTATCATTGACTCACTGTAGGTCCTGACTTTCTCTCCTGTCTGCCCGTTACATATAAGAGCGTCAAAATCCATTTCGGAACCGGTTGCGGCCAGGGTGGGAACGGCAAGGACAGGGAGACACTTTCCGATCTTATTGACATCCTTTACCAGATCCCATGTGTCACCATCATAATAATAACCTGCAGCAGCAACTTTGGCGGAATCGATCACACTGCCTCCTCCTACGGCTATCAGCATATCCGCCCTGAAGGAACGGGCAGTTTCCACTATTTCCCTTACCTTTGAGACAGAGGGATTCGGTGTGACCCCTCCGAGCTCTGAGTAAACCACCTTACCCAGGTCAAGGCTATGCTCTGCATCCCGAAGGGCGCCGGTCTTTACGGCACTTTTGCCGCCATATATTATCAGCGCCCTGTTCCCTAATTTCAATGCACATTTTCCTATATTTTCCACGGAATTTCTGCCAAAATAAACTTTAGTCGGAATATCAAGGAAAAAGTTTTCCAAACCAATGCCTCCTTTTACTGTATCATACCAAACAATTGATCCATGATAGCTAATGTACGGTCAATATCCTCCTTTGTATGCTTGGTCGAAACACATAATCTACCCTTTTTATTTGTAAGCCTTATCCCGTGTTTTTTACACAGTTCATTAAATCTGTTATATCTGCCGACATCCGCATACATGAGCCAGTCACGAAAGTCCGCTATCCTGTCCGCCTTCGTAAAAGTGAGAGTTACCAGTCCTCCGTAAGCTTCACTTATAAGCGGCACATTATATTTTTTCCCCAGTTCCTTAAGTCCGGCCGAAAAATATTCTGAAATCTCATTAAGGTTTTTATAGGTCTCGGGGCGTTTATAGATCTCTATTGCCTTTATCGCAGCGGCCACGGCAAAAGCATGCCCGTTAAAGGTTCCGGATGCGGGCACCCCGCATTGCATGATATCTCTCCGTCCCCCGATAAAAGCAAGCGGAAAACCTGCTGATGCAGCCTTTGCAAAAACGGCTATGTCCGGAGTGACGCCGAACAACTCATGAGCCCCGCCAAGGCTGAGTCTGAATCCCGTTATCACTTCGTCAAAGATCAGAAGAACACCATACTCCTCTGTCAACGCTCTCACGCTTTCAAGATACCCGCCAAGAGGCGGGATAGGACCGTTATCACACATAAAGGGTTCCATTACCACAGCGGCAATTTCATCTGCCTGCTTCCTGAAGAGTTCCTCAATGACAGACACATCATTCCAGGGAATTACGATCACATCATCCGCCGCAGCCTTGCGCTGCCCGGGTGTGGTCATTATCCGTTCGGGCTTATCCCTGTCTCCCACATCTTCTATCCTGCCGCCGTCAATACTGACCTTCTGCTCATCAGACCAGCCATGATACTGTCCTTCAAATTTTACTATTTTTTTCTTTCCCGTATATGCTCTGGCCAGCCTCCAGGCAAACATATTTGCCTCGGTTCCGCTGTTCTGATAGCTCACCAGTTCCGCACAGGGGATCACTTCACAGAGGAGTTTTGACAAACGTACAAGCTCCGGAGTTGTCGCAGCAAAATGTGTCCCCTTCTTCAACTGCTCCCGGAGTGCGCTGTTGATCTCATCATCCGCATACCCCAGAAGCATGGGACATAACCCTGCCACATAATCGATATATTCATTTCCGTCCACATCATAAAGCCTGCTGCCCTTTCCGTGTGAGATGCATATGGGATATTCCTCCGTGGGGCTTTTATGAAATGAGCTGGCAACGCCGCCCAGAAGATACTTCTTCGTCTCTTCAAACAGTTTTCTTGATCCTTCGGTTGAATACTCTTTCAAAGTGCCACCCCCTTTTCTATATCAGACAGGACCTGATCCACCACCCCGATCGTCCGCTCGATGTCTTCGGGCGTATGTTCGGTCGTCAGATTTACCCTGCCCCTGCGTTCGGTCAGCCTCACGCCATAATTCCTGCATCCGAGGTAAAGCTTGCTATAAAGATCTATATCCGAGTTTTCAAGCCAGTCCCTGAAATCGACAGGAGGCCGGTCCATTCCGACAGTCCAGGATACAAGTCCGCCATAGCACTTTGCAAACATGGGAACACCGTGTTTTCTGCCGGCTTCCATCAGTCCCGCCGCAAGCCTGTCCCCTATACGCTGAAGCTTTTCATACACGCCTTCCCCGGAATACCGGCTTATCGCACCAAGTGCTGCGGCCACAACAACGGGATTTGCATTAAAGGTTCCGGAGGATATGACACCGCAATTCATGATATCCTTTTTCCCTCCTATAACTGCCAGAGGAAGGCCGGCTGTAACGGCCTTGGCAAATACAGCCATATCCGGGGTTACATCAAAGTATTTCTGAGCTCCACCCGAAGAAAGCCTGAAGCCGGTGATCACTTCATCAAAGATCACTATACTGTGATGTTCATGTGCGACACTTATGACTTCTTCGAGAAATCCCGGCTGCGGTGGGATCGGCCCGGAATCGCATATAAACGGCTCCATAAGCACAGCGGCGATCTCATCGGGATATTTTTCGAAAGTCTTTTTTATTACATCAATGTCATTAAAGGGCACAATGATCACATCATCGGACGCTTCCCTTCTCTGTCCCGCAGTCGTAATATATCGATCCGGGTTATCCCTGCTTCCGAAATCATTGATATCATCGGTATCGACGGAAACCTTCAGCTCATCCGACCAGCCATGGTAGGTACTCTCAAACTTTACTATTTTTATCCTGCCCGTATACGCTCTTGCGGTCCTTACCGCAAACATATCCGCCTCTGTCCCGCTGTTCTGATAACTCACCATCTCCGCACAGGGGATCATTTCCGTAAGAAGCTTTGACAATTCCAGTAATTGAGGAGTTGTGGCGGAAAAATGAGATCCTCTGTCAAGCTGGTCTTCTATCCGTTCATAAACCTCTTTCGGGCTGTAACCTAAAAGCATGGGGCCCTGAGCACCTGTATAGTCGATATATTCATTTCCGTCCACATCATACATTTTGCTCCCCGAACCATGGGTAAAACAGATAGGATATTCTTCGTTATCGGCTTTATGAAAATAACTGGCCACTCCGTTCAGAAGATAATCCTTTGCTTCTTCATAAAGTTCCTTTGATTTCTCTGTACTGTATTTTCTCATATGTATCATCTCATTTCGTTTTTTCAATATAATAATTGTTAAACTTTGTAATGGTTGCCTTATGTCCGGGCAGGATCACTACCGTAGTGGTCGGTTCCTCCACAACTGCCGGACCCATGATCACATCGCCGTAATGCAGATCGGCACCGTTGAATACTTCCGTGTCCGTATATCCGGTCTCCCTGAAAAACGCCTTACGTATTTCCTTGGGACCTGCAGCCTTAAATTCTCCGGCTTTACCGGTCTCGTTTGTCACGTCCATATCACGCCTGCCCACCGCCTTCAGCCTCCAGCTGTTGCATTCCACATAATTGTCATCTCTTACCGAAAAGGCTCTTTCGTGTTCATCACCGAATTCTTTTTCAATCCCTTTCGCGGTTTCCTTTGTGAACTTAAAATCCGGTGACAGATACCGGTCAACTTCAGCGGGAAGCTCCCAAACCTGGAAGGGATAGTTTCCCTCAACATACAGCTCATATCTGCGTTTATCCTCCGAGATATTGTTTCTGTCAAAAAAGTCCCTGGCCTGCGCGTACAGATCTGCCAGCATCGCATTCGCCTCTTCAATATCTATATCTCTTGTATTTGTATAATAGTTGCCGCTGAATTCTGCCACGATATCGGAAAATATCCCGCCTACGGCGCTCAATCCGCCGGCTGTTCTGGGAATGATCAGTTTCTTCATATCCAGGCCGTCCGCCAGTGCCAGAGCGTGAAGGCCGCAGGCTCCTCCTCCGGATACCATCGCGAATTCACGGGGATCGATCCCCTGCCATATGGTAATATCTTTCACAGCGGTTATCATATTTGCGTTGACAGTTGCCCAGATCGCATAAGCCGCCTCTTCAACGGATATATCAAGTTTATCCGCAACATATGTCTTTATTGCCTTATAGGAAAGATCCGCATCCAGTTTCATTCTGCCGTTATTGAAAAAATCAGGGTTGATATATCCAAGTACCACATTTGCATCCGTCACAGTAGGATATATACCCCCTCTGCAGTAACATGCAGGCCCCGGCACAGATCCCGCGCTTCTGGGTCCGACCTTCAAAAGACCGCCCTCATCAACCCATGCGATACTTCCGCCTCCTGATCCCACACTATGTACATCCACGCGGGATATTCCGGGTATCTCATCACCGACGACAGACTCCCTTGATGAAGTGATCCGGTTGTTGATGATACAGCTCACATCAAAAGTAGTGCCACCCATATCCAGGACCACCGCGTTCTCTTCCTCCAGATCATTGTTAGCATAGTGCTTTCCGGCTACGGGAGCCATGGCAGGGCCGGAATCTATGGAATAAAGCGGTCTTTCAACTATCTCCTTTGTTCCCATGACACCGCCGGAAGAATTGAGCATACCGATGCTGCCCTTCAATCCGGCTTCGTTCAGCCGCTTGTTCAACTGATTGGCATATGTTGAAACCAGTTTTTTCAACGACGCATCCATGGAAGCCGCAACCCAGCGTCTGTACTCCCTGTTTACAGGGTTCACCTCACTGCTCAGCACCACTGTCACTTCAGGCCAGATCTTGCTTATTATCTGCCGGGTCTTCCTTTCATGATCGGGATTCATGGTCGACCAGAGATAGCAGACGGCAATGGCTTCTACCTTGTATTTCTTAAGCTGAGCAACTGCGTCGACTATATCCTTTTCGTTTAACGGTTTTTCTATCTCTCCTTCCGAATTGATCCTTTCTTCCACAGGAAGTGTGAGATATCTGGGAACGAAGGGCTCCGGATAGTCAATACACATATCAAACGGATCCTTACGGGGTGATTCTCTGTATAGAAAAACATCTCTGAAGCCCTTGGTACAAAGCACTCCGATCTTACCGGATTTACGTTCCACTATTGCATTTGTGGCAATTGTGGAGCCATGGGTCAGCATACCGCCGTTTTCAATGCTGGTATCACTCAGAAAGTCCTCCAATGACATTCCGTAATATTCCGCAGCAGTCGATATTGCTCCAAGTATACCGTTGGACCAGTCTTCAGGCGTAGTTGGTGATTTAAATACCTTTACTTCTCCGCTTTCGTCCAATACTGCCGCATCGGTAAAAGTTCCTCCCACATCTACACATAAATATCTAGCCATACTAATTCACCTGCCTTCCCAAGACCTCACGTAATTTCTCCGTAGCCTCCTGATCGACCTTATATTCTTCCTCAGTTATATCGATCACAACACCATATACCTTTTCAGCCTTTTCCTTCGAGAGCCATCCCTCCCTTACCCTGTGCTTTACCAGTTCGGGATCTCTCTCAAGAGGATTTCCGTAACCTCCTCCTCCTGAACACTCTCCCACCATAGCCTCACCGAAATCTATCACAGGTTCAGCAAAAGCAGGCAGCTCGACCCTGCTCGATTCACCTTCGGAAATATCATATTTCCAACAGGCAGCCTTATATCCATCCCTGCCTCCCACGGATCCCTTGGGCACATTATCGATACCGTCACAGGTATAGGCAAATGTTACAGGATCCTTTCTTGGTGTCATCACACACTTTACGGCAGGTGCGGAATCAAACTTTCCGGCGGCAGCCGAATCCATTATTATCTCATCTTCCAGCACAAGAAAAGGATACTGTCTCTCAAGAACTTCCACCGAGCTCCACATCATAGCTCCTCCGTCCACCGGGTACTGATATGTAACCCAACCGTCATGTCCGTTCACTCCCGGGCCTCCGGTTAGGCCGATAAATATCTGATTTACAAAAGGTTTATCATCATGTCTGAAATCCGTGCCTGAGATCACAGCTGCGGCCGGACTCTGTACAGCGCCTCCTTCGGAGATACCCCTTTCCGCTGTGATCTGATTGAACAGGGCCTGTACTCCGGAGACCATCCTGTCCGCCAGATTCGTGGTAGCCACTGAAGCGGAATAAGGATATACTGCCTTTCCTATGATGCTCCCTTCCCTGAAAAGCACTTTGATATGTTTCATTGCCCCTTCTACTTTTGGTATATCGGGAGACAGTCTGTTCAATACGCCGGCCCTGGTACTCGACACCACAGTCGCCTCGCTCATATTCAGGCCACAAGGCATACAATCGGCGTTATCCCTCAGATCTATGGTGATGTTTCCCTTCTTGTTGTCTATGTCACACTTGATCTTGATCTCCACGCCATCAGGGATCAACCCGGGGATACCGTCATGTCTGATGGAATAGTCCCAGTGTCCCTCCGGCAGTTTCTTTATTTCTTCAACTATCTTTCTTTCGCCATATTCCTGGAAAGCATCACAGAAATCCCTGACAATGTCGTTTCCGTATTCTTCACATAATTCCTTTAATCTTTTTTCACCGGTTCTTGCAGAACCTACTCCGGCAAGATAATCACCGTACCACACATCGGGTATCCTCAGATTACTCTTGGCGATAGCTATGATATCCGGCACATCCTTGTAATCTTTCTGTATTTTTATACAGGGCCAGTCAATGGCTCCCTCTTCGAACTTATCCTTACAGGTTGCATGATAAGTACTGGGGATGGTATTTCCGCAGTCAGCCTGGTGGCCTTTTGCAACCGCAAAGAACATCAGCTCATCATTACAGAACACGGGAGCGATAAACGTATAATCCGCATGATGCGTATTTCCAAAATAAGGAGAATTATTCAGGAAAAGGTCTCCCGGTCTTATCCCTTCCGGATGATCAAAACAAGGCATGACCGTCAATCCCATATTTGCGCAATGTACAGGAATACCGTGAGAGATCGCGATCACAGCTCCGTTTCTGTCACAGATCGCAGTGGACAGATCTCTTGATATGCTCATAACAGAGGATCTTGCCGCACGGATCATTGTATTTGTCATTTCCAATCCTATACTGTTCAATCTGCTCGATAAGACAGACATTAAATAGGGCTCGATTTTTTTACTCATATGCATTTTCTCCTCTACTTGACACCCATTGTCATTGTTTCGGGAAGCGTGCTTCCTCCGTCGAATATCTGCTCGGTACCTGTGATATATGCCGCACAGTCGCTTGCGAGAAAAGCTGCCAGTTCACCCAGTTCCCTTGTCTCCCCAAGCCTCTTCATCGGTATTCCTGCCGCAATACCATCGATCACACTCTGCGGATCCTGCGGGTTTGATTCTTCGGCAGATCTTCTGACCATAGGAGTCAGGATGTACCCCGGAAGGATGGCATTTACCGTAATGCCGCAGAGCGCATATTCTACCGCAAGGGCTTTTGTAAATCCGATAAGTGCCGCTTTTGTCGTAGCATAAGCCGTGAATCCGGGGTCACAGACTTTAGGTCCCGTTACGGAAGATATATTTATGATCCGTCCGTATCTGTTCTCGACCATGTGCTTTATCACTCCCTTTGTCACATTCCATGCGCCAAACAGATTGATGTTAAAATGCAGATCCCTGATCTCATCAGTCATATCCTCGAATTTGCACAAGCGTGCGATGCCTGCGTTATTGATCAGAATATCTATCTTTCCGAAATCCTTTATCACCCTGGAGATCCCTTCATTTACAGCGGTCAGATCGGTTATGTCGGTCACATATCCCCTTGCTTTTATCCCTTCGCTGTTGAGGCGTTTTACAGCCTCATCCAGCAAAGGATCGATATCAAACACAGCAATGGCTGCTCCGCATCTTCCAAGGACTTCTGACATACCGAATCCGTTCCCTCTGGCACCTCCGGTTACAAGTGCAACTCTTCCTTCCAAATTAATCATCCTGACTCCTCACTATTCTTTGATATGGATTTATTCGTTCATAAAATCCGACCAGTATTTGTCATATATTGTTGTGGCTTCTCCCACATCCACCAGTCTCCAAAGCTTATTGTACATTTCATCAGACACATTTGTTCCGCTGTACTTATTGTACATTTCAGAGGTATAGCTGCCTGCTTCGGTATTGCAATCTCCGTTGGGGTAGGTGTCAAGGATGCTTGCCATTACCTTAGGATCCTGGATATAGTTAATGAATTTCTCGGCATTAACGGCATTTTTTGCGCCCTTGGTCTCACAAAACTGCGAAACCACCTGGGGATAACCGCTTTCGATATCCGCGATCTGAAATTTTTCTCCTGCCTCCTGCTGGGCCAGTGCAAAATCCTGTGAGTAAGTGATGGCTACGGAACACTCTCCGTTGAGCAATTCCTTTTTGGGCGCATCGCCGTCAAACACCTTTATATTACCCTTAATGGAATTCAACAGTTCTCCGGCCTGTGCTATCTGACTCTCATCGGTCGTATTTGGATCAAAGCCCAATGAATCCAAAGCCATTCCCATGATCTCCCTTGTTGATGTAATGCACACTATCTGATCCTTTAACGCGGGATCCGCGAGATCCGAAAACGAGCTGATCTGAATAGGGCAGGTTTCGGTGTTATAGCAGACGTAGTCTATCCCATATACATAAGGTACCGTATACTTCTGCTCGGGATCATAGTCCTGTTTGAGGAAATCCGTGCTGATATACTTCATATTCGGTACATTATCGTAATTGATCTCCTGGATAAAATCCTGGGCTATCAGAGCTTCAACTTCACTTGAATATGGCTGGATAAGATCATATTCTTTATATGCACCGGTCTGCAGCTTTGCCATCATTTCATCCATCGATGCATAATAAGTGACATTGACCTTCACACCTGTTTCCTTCTCAAAATCCGAGATAACGTTTTCCGGAATATACTCGGACCAGATATAAAGATTCAGTTCATTTGAGTCTGCGGCGGGTTTTCCCGAACATCCGGTAAACGATGTGAGGATCATGACCGATCCCATCAATAACGCCGCCAGTTTCATTACCGTTCTTTTCATAATTTTCCCTCCTCATCTCTTTGCAAGTCCTCTTAGTTTTTTTATCAATAATACAGCGAATATTGCTGTAATAATGATCGTGTATATAACATTGATCTCCGGTGATATTCCGATCTTCACCTGCGAGTAGATCAGGACCGGCAGTGTAGTGACATCTGCCCCGCCAAGGAAACCGGATATGATAAGGTCATCAAGCGAAAGTGAAAATGCCAGGAATGCTCCCGATGTAATGCCGGGCATAATGATCGGAAGAGTGATCCTGAAAAAGGTGGTCCTTCTGTCTGCTCCCAGATCCATCGATGCCTCTTCTATCGAATGATCAAACTCACCAAGGGCAGTTTTGACATTGATAAAAACAAAGGGCAGTGCAAGTGTGGTATGACCTATGATTATCGCAACAAGTCCCGTCGGAATGTCCATGAGAATGATTATGGAAAGCAATGCTACCGCAAGGACTATTTCCGGTATGACCATGGGGACATACATTACATTATTAAGAAAATCCTTTCCCCTGAATCTGTATCTGGTCAGTCCAAAAGCTCCGGTGGTACCGATAACAACCGACAGCAAGGTGCTTCCTATTCCGGTTATCATCGTGGACCTGATCACTTCCCACAGTGATCTGTTGGAGAAGATCGTCCTGTACCAGTCCAGGGTAAAGCCCACCCAGGAGGTATTGCTTCGCTGATCATTGAATGAAAAAACTATCATGAT
>JAEEGL011984432.1_pt1 | contig 10152 bp, 7 predicted proteins | sample 9134231 | NCBI WGS metagenome assembly JAEEGL01 (sample SAMN16246548, study PRJNA631951) | gut metagenome | biome: gut microbiome; feature: rumen; material: fiber-attached | host: Bos | place: Iran: Karaj | collected 2018-10
CTTGTTGTTTCTGATAAGGTCATCCTTAACCTCTGTAACCTTGATGAACCATGAAGAACGTGCATAGTAAAGAAGCGGTGTACCACATCTCCAGCAATGAGGATAATCATGCTCCATCTTAGGTGCTGAGAAGAGAAGACTTCTGCCATCAAGATCCTTTAATACCTCGGGATCTGCACTGATTGCGCCCTCTTCAATTTCCTTCTCTGTAGGCTTACATCTGTAGCCTGCAAAAGGAGTCTCAGGCTTAAGTCTGCCTTCACCATCAACCATCTGTACAAGAGGAGCGTCATATTTTCTACCAACACGGGCATCATCTTCACCGAATGCAGGAGCGATATGTACGATACCTGTACCATCTGACATTGTTACGTAGTTGTCGCAGTAGATGAAGAATGCCTTCTTGTGCTGCTTTTCTGTCTCATCGGCAGCACACTGATAAAGAGGCTCATACTCTTTATACTCAAGGTCTGTACCTACATAGGTCTCAAGAACCTCGTATGCCTTCTCGCCTTCTTCCTTAGCCAGGCCGCCAAGCACTGTATCTGCAAGTGCTTCTGCAAGATAATATGTATAACCATCTGCAGCCTTAACCTTTACGTACTTCTCATCAGGGTTTACACAAAGACCGATGTTTGAAGGAAGTGTCCAGGGTGTTGTTGTCCATGCAAGGAAATATGCGTCCTCACCCTTAACCTTAAAGCGAACAACTGCTGTACGCTCCTTAAGAGTCTTATAGCCCTGTGCAACCTCGTGGGATGAAAGAGGTGTACCACAGCGAGGGCAGTACGGAACTACCTTGAATCCCTTATAGAGAAGTCCCTTTTTCCAGATCTCGTTAAGAGCCCACCACTCAGACTCAATGAAATTATCATCATATGTGATGTAGGGATGATCCATATCAGCCCAGAATCCGACTGTTCCGGAGAAATCCTCCCACATTCCCTTATATTTCCATACGGATTCCTTACATTTCTTGATGAAAGGCTCCATACCGTACTCTTCAATCTGCTCTTTTCCATCAAGACCAAGAAGCTTCTCAACCTCAAGCTCTACCGGAAGACCATGTGTATCCCAGCCTGCCTTACGGGGAACAGTGTAACCCTTCATTGTGCGGTATCTCGGAATCATATCCTTGATCGCACGTGTAAGTACGTGTCCGATGTGGGGCTTACCGTTTGCAGTCGGCGGTCCATCATAGAACATATACATCTCGCCCTGGCTGCGTGTATCTACGCTCTTCTGGAAGATGTCCTGATCTTTCCAGAACTGCTCAATCTTCTTCTCGCGGGCGACAAAATTCATATCAGTGTCAACCTTCTTATACATCTGAAACTCCTTTCAAAACTATAAAACCCCCGTCCTGTAAAAAGGACGAGGGTCAAACTCGCTATACCACCTGTTTACGCATACTCCCCGAATTTACGGTTTTATATGATTCTCCATAACGGGGAGATTCCGTCGTAACTTACTGATTTAAATAGTTCGGTTACGCAGCTCAGAAGTGATTTTCCAAAGTTCATACTCGCACCTGCTCGCACCACCCGCAGGCTCTCTGAAGCTTTCAAAACAATGTACTGTCTTCGTCACAGCTTTTCTATTCAGTTATCCATAATTTTATTCATGACATTAAAAAAAGTCAAGATAATATTTTTCGTTCACTATTGCAGGCTTTCTCCTAAAACCTCAGAAGATATCAATATATGCACCAATAAGCCGTATTTCCATCCATAATCAGCTGCTCGTACACATTGAAGCTGTCCCACTCTTTTCCTGCAAAATAAGCCTCCCTGACATCAATCCCGTCCATTTTGCTTTTCCTGAATCTAAGGTCTGTGGTTCCGGTATCCAGCTTATTTACATACTCTAGAAGACTGTATGGGACATTGTGCATTACTCTCTCATTTATCTGACCCACCGTGTAATAAACATCATCGAAATAGTTGAGGGATACACTGTCCTCGCAGGCTGCTATTTCCTGTATAGTTGTACCTGTGGTCTTTTCATACTCATCTATTGCGCTAAGTACAGCTCTTGCACATGCGATATCCTCAGCATTTGAGATGTAATGATTATCCGCTATCTGCTGATTGGAAAAAATCTGTAACAGTACGGTACACAATATTACTCCCTGCATTACCGCGACAGCTTTTCCATCAAGCTGAGCAAATGATAGGAAAACAAAGCATCCAAGAACTGCGTACAGCACAAAGATAACTCTTGGCGTATCTGCCTGAATAAGCGGAATTACAATAGCCAGGCAAAACATAATGAATCCTGCAAATAAGAAAGTCAATATCTCCGGCTTTTCATATATGTTGCAAATGACCATCAGCGCTATTGCTATGATTATTACCAGAAGATTAGCAAACCGCACCGGCAAAAGTCCGTTTCCGCTAAAGAAGAATGCTTTTAGTATATACAGAACATGAGCAAGTCTTTCATATAATGATTCATGCCTAAGAGTCTTGGGCAGGTCTGTAATTATACGTAAACGGTATACCACTCTTGATGTTATAAGATTAATAATTCCTGCCATTATGCAGCAAAGCGATGTAAAAAGACCTCGTTTGAACATTCTGGCAGTAAGGGCGTAGCCCTCATCGATGACAACAAATAAAAGGACGTAAATAGCGCTTAGCATGACCGTTACCTGATAAGTAAACACAGCCATCAGAAGGAAAACTACGGCACCAAAATATTTTTTTCTGGAATACATATAGACAGCTATTGCAGAAAACAAAAAGCCCATGCTAAAGGCAAAGCACTCGGGGAACATGAAATATTCCGAGTATAAAGTACTGATAAGGGGCAGCGTAAGAATAAATCTTCCAAGATATTCCCATGAAAGATCCATCTCCACTCTCTGCTCTCTGATCCTGCCTATAATAGCCTGCTGATATATAAAGGCAGTTGTAGCTGTGAAAAACAAAAAGAAAATGTAAGATAATCTGTAATGCTCCGGCAGAATAAAACCCAATTTATAAAGGCCGATTTCCACCAGGTATGAAATATATCTTGTATATGCGAGCTTTGATTCTATATTTATAAGAGGATTCAGATAATGAGTCATGGTGTCAGACTCAAATCCAAATCGATAAAAGCCCTGATACGCAATAACAACAAGAATAAATGTTAATAAATATGATGTTACAATGTCGCTCCGATAATTTCGCTTATTATTCATAACACTATTATCCTCTTTACTTTATATCTGTCATTTCATCTGATCTTCCAAATACATAAGCAGCGAATCTATATTTTCATTTGTAATATAGCCGCCAAATTCATCGTACTCCTTTTTCTCGTCACTAAAAATACTATCCTCAATAATCATTCCGATATATGGCTTATAGTGAGAAGCATCAAAATAATACTTCATGTCTGTAGTGTATTTATTTAGCCCGGAAAAATTGTAATATTCTATTTCCCTGGAAACAGCTCTTAGAAAATCAAAGTATCCTTTTGATACTGCCTCTGTATAAGTCGTCTGCAAAATTGGAGAGGTAAAAACTCTAAGTTCAATTCCGTTTTCTTCGCAAAGGCTTGCCAAGTCTCTTAAAGCACAAATACCTTCAAACTCCTCATCCCCATTAAATGCGCCACATCCAAGTGATGATTCCATCTTCCTTTCTTCTGTGGGTTCTTCAATTGAAAGATTCCTTTTTTCTACGCCATATTCATAAAACAATCTGACATTGTTTCTGTCCTCATCATCCTGAGTCAGGACATCCTTAAACACGGACATCTGCGGTCTTACTAATAAATAGTCATAGAAGAATCTTGCAGGATTTTTCGCATACTCCTGATATTGTTTCTCAATCATTTCGCCTGAATTGGATGAATAGGTATTGTACATGGATATTTCATCTATTCCCACAATAACCATTTTTACATCCACGCCGGAGGCCAAAAATGTCTTAACGGTCTCTAAATTATCCCTCGGGCATCCCATAGGGTAGGTCATGTTATACCAGCTTAAGGAAACGTCATCCAATTCCTGCAAAAGTCCGTCAGGTGGAAGATTCCCGACTCTTGATGATCCCAAAATAAAGGCATTAAACCTTGTGGGATTCTCTATCACATACCTGGTCTTTATGTAATTATCATTCTTCGCAGCCTCTGTAATTCTGATATTCCGGTAATGAAATACATTAAATACATCTATATAGTATGAAAGACCCAGATACAAAAAGACCGGAATGAGACATAAGCAAAGCTTTAGAAAAAGCTTTTTCATCCCAACTCTCCTCCTTTGGAAACTATTTTCTCTGTCATATTTCAAGCTCTATACATATTCAGAACTGATTATAAATAAAATTAACCTGTTCCGTGCACGAGAACAGCAAAATCGCCATGATCAGTGCATAGTAGCAGCACCATCTGATGATAGGATTAAGACTCTTTACTATCTCATTTCCATCCTTTTTATATGTGATGTGGCTGATTACTCCAAAAATAAAAAGGCCTGAAAGTATCAGTAAAACATTGCAGTTTTCCGGAATCAAAAGCAAACTGCTAAGACTGCCAATTTCGCCAAGAGCAAGTAGCTTTATCTCATTTGGAATTCCTGCAAAGGAGATAATCGTGTTAACTGCGGAGCTTACGCTTGGAGCTGCAAAGAATATCCAGGCAAAGGATACTGCTATGTATGTAACAAAGACGTTTCCTTTATAGCCTTTTTTCTTTAGTGCCCTGTCAATGCAGACAAACAGGCCGTGCAGTATTCCCCATACCAGAAATGTCACACCGTTTCCATGCCAAAAGCCGCTCACCAAAAACACGATCATGGTATTAACGTAGATTCTTACCACATTTACACGACTGCCGCCAAGAGGAATATATATATATTTCTTTAACCATCCACTAAGTGAGATATGCCACCTGTTCCAAAATTCAGCCACTGTTTTTGACAGATATGGATGGTTAAAATTACAGGTCAGATCAAAGCCCATCACTTTGCCGCATCCAACTACAATGTCCGAATATCCTGAAAAATCAAAATACAGCTGAAATGAATATAACAGCGCCGTGATAAGCAGTGCTGTTCCTGCATGCTCAGCACTTTGAGCATTTTCTTTTACGCCGCTTATATATAACGCTAAATTATCCGCCAGCACCAGCTTTTTCAGAAGTCCCCAGCCGTATAGTCTTATACCATCTGTAACTCTTTCATAATCAAAGGATCTGATTTTTTTAAACTGTGGCAAAAGAACTCCTGCATCCATTATCGGCCCGCTGGAAAGACATGGAAAAAATGACACAAAAAGAGCCACCTGAACTACGTCCTTCTCACACTCCATCTCATTTTTATAAAGAGCGTAAAAATATGTATAGCTCTGCAATGTGATAAATGAAATGCCAAGCGGCTGAATAATATCGCTGCTACTCCAGCTTAAAAGCTTATATGCCAAAAGCGGCGCAAATAAAAGCAGGGTAAATATCCAGAAGGATCTCTTTGTTTTGGATATACACAGTCCGCCAATATAGGTGATAATTATCAGGTACAGATAGAACCAGATAAAGCTTTTTCCGGAATACAAAAAGAAAGCAACGCTGCCGGACAGAATAATAAGCCTTGAAAAGGTATTCCTCAAAATATCATTTTTTATCAAATATGAGACCAGACATAATAATATACATAAACATATAAAGAAGGCCCCAAAAAGCTTTGTGTATACAAGCATATTAATCTAACCTCACAGGATTCTCCTGAAGAATATAGCAATGGAATTTCTGCATATCCGTACTGGTTTCAATAATGCCAGAAAGATTATTCTCATCAATGTATTTAAGAAAACTCTCATCCGTATTGTCCGTTGTGATAATAGCAACTCTCTCTCCGGCATCAGAATTTGGCGGATACCAGTCTGCACTGCTTAGCCATTTTATAGCGCAAAGGTTCGTCATATCTATCTGACAAACTTCGGTCTTCCCATTACCTGCCAGTGTTATAATCCCGGCATAATCCATAGTGGAATATCCTCTATGAACATTATTTTCTACCATCCAGTCCACGATTTTAACGTACACAGAGTCTTTAGAATTGTCGTTCTTTATCAGGTTCATATACACGCTTGATGATGAAAACACAGTACACGAAATTATTATCGCAAGAAAAATATTCCGCAGTACCATTTGGGATTCCATATTATCAAGCGTAATTCCAACTGACATTCCTATCGCAAAAAACAGGAATACAGAATACCTTGATGAAACATCAAAGGTTGTAAAAGCCATGGCTGCAACCATTGCAAACAATGACATCCAATGACTTGCCCAGAAAAATGCAGACTTCTGTGGCATCTTTTTTATAAATACATAAACAGAAAAGCAAACAGCTATCAGACAAACTGCCACAACAACCAACAGATACACCAGGTTTCCATTTGTATCAAAAAGATCAAATAAAGAGGGAATAACCTCATTCACAAGTTTGGCAGGGCCGTTTCTTAAATTTCTTGAAGTACTGGATACTCCCTCCGATAAGAATTTACCTGAAATGTATGATATTACTACCAGGAAACAGCACCAAAAAAGCGGGAATAATTCCTTTAACTGGCACTTTTTATTTTTGATCAGAAAAATAAACGTTCTAAGAATCTCTACACAGGTATATGGCAAAAAGACCATCAGAAGTCCGCGCATTCCCTGCATTCCCAGCACAATGGACAGTACCACGGAAATAATCAGATTAAACACAGGGATTCTTCCCTCAATAAAATCAGCATGAAAGATTCCATAAAAGTAAAATGCAAAAAGAACCGGAAAATAATATCCGGCATATAAAATATACATTTCTAATGCGTCATGGACATTGAGCGTTAGGACAAAAGGAATAAAAGCAGCACACCACGCAGCAATACTACTCATTCCGACCTTCCTGTATAACGCAATCATTGAAATGATGAGGAGAAGCCCGCACACTGAACATGCAAGCCCCATAGAAACGTTAAGATTCCCCGAAAAATGATATATTATCGCCCCAAGGTTAGCCGGATATATTACCCTCTCCTCCGTGCTGATAAACCAGCTATCCGGCGTTCTCAAATTATTGTCCGATATTTCTTTTGCAAGTATCGCTTCTCCTGCGACATCGCCATCCATCCTGGCTGTATAATGAAAAACGTTCGCACAAAAAAATATCAGGAAGCCTGTCACGAACATTATTTTTAATAAAACATCGAGTACTTTCGAAAAAGTATTATTCATTTTTGCCTGCCCCAAAACGAAAAACATACGGATAAATACCAATCAAAAATGTAAGCACAATGAAATAACGAGCTGATCTGACGAGGTACGCCGCTGTCGTTCCTGATGTCAAAAATTCTGTGGAAAATGGCATTTTCAAAAGCTTGTTAAGTACAAAATAAAGTGCCCCGCCCCCAAGCAATCTGGCAATGCAATGAACAGGCTTTGTGGTACTTTTGAAATCCACAAATCTTTTTTCAATCTCTATTCCAAGGAAGAAGCCGCCCATGATTCCAAGCCCGGAGAAATAATCCTCTGTTTTACAATAGAATATTCCAATACTGGCTATAAGAAAGAAAACCAGGTTGACCTTCCATCTGTTCTCTTCGCCGAATTTATCCATTATAAAAGGAACAGCGAAAACAACCAAAGCTCCGCATAACCAACCTGTAAGCACGTCTGTGGGATAGTGTACACCAACAGAGACTCTTGAAATACCAACAAGAAGCGGAAGCACAAAGGCAAGGACTTCAAAAACTCTCTTCTTTGTATATCTTCCGAGAGTACCGTAGGCAATAGCTGAATTCATGGAATGACCACTTGGAAAAGAGTACCCCTGGGCCACCACATCATACAGATCTGCATCCGGTTCCACGGGCCTGAAACACTTAATCTCAGGATGCGCCATATAAGGTCTTATTCTTAAAAAGATATTTTTAATCAGCGGATTAAGGGTAATGCCCACCGCTACGTTTGTTCCAATATAAATTCCAAACTTTTTGTCATAGCACCAATACAAAAAGCCAAGTATAAGTATAAGGGCATATTCTTCGCCAAGTGCTGAAAACTGCGATACTATTTTTGCTCCTGTCTCTCCCAGAACCCCCTGAAGCCATGTCATTAGAGCGGGCTCAAAAGCAAAATAGAATGTATTACCCATAAAAATACCCCCTTAGAAAATCCTATAAACCTATTGTATCATACTCATGTTATACTTTTCGTGTACTATTCCTACATGGAGATATTTTATGAAAACACTCATCACCATAGACAATTATGAAGCACCTGAACTTTATGTTTATAAGGAACAATCTGAAGTTCAGCTGTATCACATAAATGAACCGGAGCCCGGTATTTTCATAGCAGAAAGTCCAAAGGTTATTGAGAGAGCTCTGGCGGCAGGCTATGAGCCTAAATCGATTCTTATAGAAGATAAGCAGCTTCGTCAGGAAAAGGGCGAAGCATCTTTACTTTTGGATAAGATTTCTGCTCTTTCCTTTGAGGTTCCTGTTTACACAGCATCCGATGAGGTTCTTACAGGTATCACAGGCTTCCACCTGACAAGAGGTGTCCTTTGTGCCATGAAAAGAAAAGAGCTCCCTTCAGTAGAGAGCATCTGCAATGACGCAAAGAGAATTGCTGTTCTTGAAAATGTGACAAATCCCACAAATGCAGGAGCGATCATACGAAGCGCCGCTGCACTTAATATAGATGCCGTACTCTTTTCACATGGATGCACAGATCCGCTGTACAGGCGCGCGATCCGGGTAAGCATGGGCAATATTTTCCTTATGCCCTGGACCTTTTTACCTGAGGGCGATACCGTGGAACTTCTTAAATCCCTTGGCTTTTCCACAGTTGCAATGGCACTCAGGGATAATTCCTATTCTATCGATGATCCGAAGATCAGATCCAGTGAGAAACTGGCAATTTACCTAGGCGCCGAGGGTGATGGTCTGATGCAGGAGACAATTGATGCCTGCGACTTTTGCGTAAAGATTCCCATGTCCCATGATGTGGATTCATTAAACGTTGCAGCAGCCAGCGCGGTGGCTTTCTGGGCTATATCTCACTGATGTTTTAGAGTTTAGAATTTCACAGTCCTGTTTATTGTATTTAAAACATTTTTCTTATCAAGGCTCCACAGCGGTTCAACAAGGAGTGCTCTTGGCCCATCTCCTGTCATTCTGTGGACAACGGTTTTCTCGGGGAGCATATTTATACTCTCTGCTAAAAGCTCCACGTGCTCTTCCAAAGATAAAATATGGAAGGGCTCTTTTTTATATTCCTCATACATCTGAGTTCCTTTAAGAATCTGGAGATTCTGAAGCTTTATCCCATCAAGCTCAGGAGAAAGGTTAGAGAGATAGCGGACAGTTTCAAGCATATCCTCCTTTGTCTCTCCCGGAAGACCGAAAATCACATGGACGATTACATCTATTCCGATGGCCTTCAAATTCCTGTAGGCTTCTTCAAATACTGATAAATCATAGCCCCTGTGAAAATGTCTTGCGCTGTCTTCATGAATCGTCTGAAGTCCAAGCTCTATCCATACAGGCTTGATTGCTCTAAGTTCTTTAAGCATCGAGAGGACATCTTCGCCGATGCAGTCAGGCCTTGTGCCTATTGCAAGGATCACCACGTCATCTCTTTCTATGGTCTCTTTATATAAAGCCTTTAGCCTTTTAAGGTCCCCATAGGTGTTGGTATAGGACTGAAAATATGCGATAAATCTTTTGGCATCGGTCTTACTTCTGATGCGCTTTTTGGCTTCCTCGATCTGAACATCCACAGGTGCAACCTCTGCTGCAAACTCACCTGATCCGCCTTCAGAGCAAAAGGTGCAGCCTCCTGTTAGAGGCGTGCCGTCAGGAAGAATAATGCTGCCATCTCTGTTTGGGCAGGTGCAGCCTGAGGACAGGGAGAGCCTGTATATCTTTTCTCCATATTCATTTTTCAGATAGTCAGAAAGTCTCTGTGGCATACTGTAAGTCCTTTTTACAAAAAATAATCACTCCCTAATAATATCAAATTTCCTGTTGACAATATATATATGCTTCGTGTAATATATGTCTTGCGTTGTTAATTAAATAAATCGTTTGCGATAGTAGCTTAGTTGGTAAAGCGCCACCTTGCCAAGGTGGAGACCGCGGGTTCGAGCCCCGTCTATCGCTCTAAAAA
>JAEEGL012614607.1_pt1 | contig 10152 bp, 6 predicted proteins | sample 9134231 | NCBI WGS metagenome assembly JAEEGL01 (sample SAMN16246548, study PRJNA631951) | gut metagenome | biome: gut microbiome; feature: rumen; material: fiber-attached | host: Bos | place: Iran: Karaj | collected 2018-10
AAAGTAAGGAATGTACTGGTTAATCGCACGGTCAAGCATAATGATAACCACGTTCTGACCGTTTTTACTAAGCGTTGCCGTAGGCTTCTCTTCTGAATTTAATGCCACGTTATTTTTAAGTTCAACAACGTTTCTGTTAATTACGGAGCAGTTAAATATCGACATTCCAAAGAACGCTACTGTTCCGGCAACAAAAAGTATAGTTGATTTTCTTCCGAAAATATTTACAAGGAAGAAGCAAGCAACCGATGCTAAAAATACAACTACAAGGTTTAATAAAAGCATAGTTTTGGGGAATGCAAAATCTTCGGTATATGCAAGTGCTGAATTTAAAATTACATAGTTCTTTCCGAAGAAAATGTAATCAATTGTTCCCACAAGACAAAGTATGCAAAGAAGGATATTAAAGTAAGGCTTAATCTTCTCATTGGCAAGGCTGAAGAATACTCCGAACCAAACCACGAAGAATCCGAATGCAATGCAAACTGCACTTACAACAAACCATATAGGGTTATAGAAATTTCTGAAATCAATAAACTCCTGCGGTGATGACTGAATAAGATTTGAAGGAATATAAAATCCTACAAGTATTGTCAAATACAAGCCGCATACGATAAACAAAAGTTTGTCGGGTTTGAGCTTGATAAATGATTTTTTCTCTTTTGTTTTTTCTTCTGAAGTTTTCTCTGCTGCTTCTTTTTTCTCTGCTTTTTTCTTTTTTATAATTCCGATTACCAAAGGTGCGAAACATAAAAGTGAGAGCAAAAGCATTATGAGTAAGAATGATTTGCTGGCTGAAATTTTGAGTACAAAAGGAAGTGCTCCGATTATACCTACACCTGTAATCGCGAATAAAACATTGAGTACTTTTCTTGCTGCTTTCGACTTGTTATAAATCGTTTTAACGAGCGAGAAAATGTTGTTAAGTGTCCAATAGAAAACCAATCCCGAGGGAGATTTGTAAAGGAAGAAGAAAAAGAATAAAGCCATACCGTAAAGCTGAACCTTTGTCTTCACAGGATATCCCTTGGTAAAGATTGCGCACGAAATAAGGTTAACCGTTGTCATGATGATGGGCAAAAGGTTAATCGATAAAGTGCCGATTGTAATAAGAGCATCCTGCGCTCCGAGATCCGCGATGGGTCCGAATGATACTCCTCTGATAATCGTTAAATGTGAAAGGAACTGATATGCTGCAATAAAGAAAGGTATTTCCAAAAGAAGTGAAACAGATCCTTTGAAAACGTCAGTAGGCTTGTAACCGTTCTGACGATAATAAGTCTGCAACATCATCATTTTCTCATCGCCCTTGAATGTTTTACGGATGTGAGAAACGCCCTTGCTTAACTTTAATTCCATTTCATTTTCGGCTTCCTGAACGGCATCGGCACGATTGTAAAGTGGTAAAACCATAAGGTTCATCGCAAGGCTCAATGCCACGATTGAAAGACCGGGATCATGTATGCCCTTTAATGCCGTTGAGTAAACGTACTCAAAGAATATCATTAAAGGCTTAATTAAAATTGTAAATATAATCTGAAAAAAGCTCATATTCTTTATTTTTCTTTCGTATTTATCTCTTCGTATTTAGCAACCAAATAATCAACTGTTTTAACCGCACCCTCGCCGTAGCACTGCCAGCATTCTTCTCTGACTTTGTTTCTGCCTTCGGCATATTCGGGATTGCTTAAACATTTATCGATGATATCTTTAACTTCGCCCATGTTCTCTTCAGTGATTTTCTCACCGAGTTTAGGAAGCGCCGTCAAAGTCCATACTTCATCTTCCATCCACCAATAATCGTAAGGTGCTCTGTCGAATTTGGTATCCGTATAGATAATGGGCTTGTCGTAAACAAGTGCAAAATCAAATACAACAGCAGAGAAATCCGAAATAAGAATGTCGGAATTCTTGAGTACTTCGAAGTTATCCACATCCCTGTTCCATTTAAGCTTTTCGGACTCAGGGTATTTTGCCTGTAATTTTTCAATCATGTCTTTCTCAGATGTGAAAGACTGAGGGTGAGGTCTTATGATAATTGTGTAACCTGTTGCAATGAGGTTATCAATAATCTTCTCACCGAATTTATTAAGTAATGAACTCGGACCCCATGAAGGAGCAAGAAGAACTGTTCTTTCATGTTCTTTTACTTCAGGGTTGGCTTTTAATCTTTCAACCATTCTGTCCATGTAAGGAAGACCGCCGTAAGGAACTTCCTTCTCGGGAAGGTTACGCATCTTTTCAAGATCACGAACATGCTTAACCAAATGCTCGCCTGCTACAAGAATTGAATCATAATAGTCGATACCAAACATTCTGTAGAGTGCAACTTCACCTGCAGAGTGAGGAATATGTACATAGTAATCTACGTCTCTTGATCTCTTCCAATGATATACATCAAGACCGGGAGTTGTAGCCAAAACAACCGATGCATTAAGGAAATTAAGTTTGGAAAACGCCTTGTTTCCTTCGCCCAAATACTCACTCTTTACATGCTCATATTCGCACTTAAGACCGGGATCGTCTTCTGATGCAGTTAAGTATTTAACATCAATTCCTCTTTTATTAAATTCTGCGAGAATGGGTTCAAACACGGGCCAGTATCTCTTGTCATCCGCAAAAACAACGTAAGGAACTTTCGCACTCGTAACTTCCTCTTTCTTACCGCTTGTTAATTTGAAACGGATCTTAACCCATGCCATTCTTATGATGTATCCTAACGCACCGAAAATACCGATAAGTACGGCAAAAAGCATACTTCCGGTACCGGGGTCGATATACATAATCAGGTTGTTTGTCTGCATTATCATGTCTCCTATATATTTTTATTCATTTATTATCTTTTATTGTTTTTTTCGATTAATATCTTATCTGTTGTCCCTAAGAAGTGTCCAGTTGTTTTTATCACGCATATCATCTTCAACTGCAAACCATACACCATCGATAAATGTAGTTCCGTTGTTATCATCTACGTCAGGGAAATGTGCTCCCAAAACTTCCTGAGGATGAGCGTATTTCTCATCATTGTTGATTGCCTTACCAGTGAAAGGATTGACGGGATTTTCAATGAGGCCGTCGAATGTATATGTGGGTACATCGGCGTTGGTCATAAACTGCTCGTCAACTGTAAATCCGTGACTGTCGAAATCCTTAATCATAAGCAAAGGATAATAACTTTCGATATCCATTTCCATATCACGGCTTCCGTCGAGTTCGAACTTTTCGTTGTGATATGTCCAGAGTCCGTGGTCTGATACGATGATGATTCTTGTGTTATCATATACGCCTTCTTCTTTAAGATAATCAAGCCATTTTCCGAGTAAAAGAAGTGCGCACATGTTAACCTGATACTCGCCGTACTGAACGTCGTTTGACATCTCAAGTGTCAAACCATCCAAAGTATAACGGTCGGAATGAGCAAGTTCGTATGCTTCATTGTCAACCGAATAAGCAACTTCGTATTCAGGTTCCTGATAAAGAATGGGCCAGTGTGTAAGCTCATTGTTTATCATCATGAATGTATTCGTATTATCTTCAGTAATCTCAGTCATATCGGTGAAATTAACGAGAGTTAAATAGTCATTCATAACTTCTTCGTTAATACCCGTACATCTGTAATTGCCGTCTCTTACAAGAGGAGTCGAGCTGTTTGCTTCGCTCATGTATCTCTTGTTTCCGATGCTCTCATTATATGTACCCGATGAATAAAGGTGATTCTGCAAAACAAGAGGTGCAATCTTGGTAAGTGAATAGCAGAAGAAGTTTCTGAAGTTTCTCTGTGAAACGTTTACCTTTTGAGCATTCCAATAATAACCCTGTGTGATATAAGTATCTATTTCGGGATAATCATCATATATAGAGAAGTCGGGAACGTCACTGTATCCTGCATAAGGAGCATCGCAAACCGTAATCTCATATCCTTCTTCATAGAAAAGTGCAGGCATGAGTTTAAGTGCTTCATCGTGCTTGTCTTTTAAAAGTTCAGTATCTCTTTTATTCATCTCAGCGGGTGTATATTCGTATCCGCCGAAAATCGCGGGTGCACCGTAGTTGGTACAAAGTCCGTATGACATGGTATTCGGATAATAGCAGAATCCGTCATACATATCTTTTAATTCAGGCTTTTCATTTACAAGGTAAGGAACATAAAGATTCATTCCTCTATCAAGCATAATTACAACAACGTTTTTGCCTGTTTTGCTGAGTCTGAATGAAGGCTTCTCATCGCCTTTTGCTTCGATTACTTTCTTAAGTCCCTGAATATCCTTGTTTACCGAATTGCAGTTTACTATCGACATTCCGAGGATTGCAAGCGATCCTGCTATAAAAAGCATTCTGAGTTTCTTACCCAAGAGTAAAACGATTGCAACTCCCAAAACAAATGTTACGAAAACTGCAGCAAGGTTAATAATCATCAGCTTCATCGGAGCCGTATATTCCTGTGTGTATCCGAGTGCCGAATTCAAAACGACGTTGTTCTTACCGAATACGATGTAATCTACTGTTGCGATAAAGCAAAGGACTGCCATTGCTACATTTAAAATGTTCTTAATCTTGTCGCCGAGGAGTCTGTAGAAAACTCCGAACCATATGATGAATGCTCCGATTGCAAGACATGTCGCACTTACAACGAACCATAACGGATTCATAAAATGATAAATATCAACGAATTCCTGAGGGGATGATTTTAAAACCTGTGAAGGGATTAAAAGTCCCGTAAGAATGCTCATGTAAATGCCACCGAGGACAAAGAGCCATGCGTCGGTTGATTTCTTCAAAAAAGAGAACTTCTTTGTGATAGCATCAAGTTTTCCTTCAAGCGCATTCTTCTTAATAACCTTTTCAAACAAAATAGGAAGGAAACAAATGATGCCGATTAAAATGAGTATTGCAAAGAATGATTTGCTTCCGGTTTTCTTAAGTGCAGGAATGATTCCAAGGAAGAATCCGACACCGCAGACAGCGAATATTACGTTTAAAATCTTCTTTGCTTTTTCTGACTTGTAATAAACCGTCTTAACGAATGAAAAGACATTGTTTAATGTCCAATAGAATACCAATCCCGAAGGGGACTTGTACAAAAAGAAGAAAAAGAATACAGCCATGGAATAAAGCTGAATCTTACTCTTTAAAGGGTAACCTTTAGTGAAAATTAAGCATGATAAAAGATTAACCGTTGTCATTATTATAGGCAAAAGGTTAATCGAAAACGAACCGAGATTAATAAGCGCATCGGGTGCACCGAGGTTTGCAATCGGTCCGAATGATACGTTTTGAATAACATCAAGATTGGATAAAAACTGATATGCTGCGATGAAAAAAGGTATTTCCAAAAGAAGAGGAAGAACTCCCTTTAATACATCTGTAGGCTTGTAATCATTCTGTCTGTAATAGGTCTGCAACATCATCATCTTCTCGTCGCCCTTGAAAGTTTTTCTGATGTGCGAAACCCCTTTTTGTAATCTTTTTTCTGTTTCTCTTTCTGCTTCCTGCAAAGCATCTGCTCTGTTATAAAGAGGAAGAACCAAGAGATTCATAGACAAACTGAGCGCAATTATGGAAAGACCGGGATTGTCGATTCCCTTCTGAGCCACGGTAAAAATGTACTCAAAGAAAATCTGCAAAGGCTTTATTAAAATTGTGTAGATAATCTGGAAAACGCCCACTTCGCCCTCTTTATTTTCTCAAACAACAAGATGACGCTCGCACGCCATCCTGTTAATTTACTAAATCTCAATATGTCTCTAAATAGCTGTAAAACACTAGTTTATCTTGTCATTAAGATAGTCAATCGCATACTCAAGCTGATTGTCTGTCTCATCTTCAAGATACTTGTCGGAATCAAATGCAACTTCCTCGTCGGGTTCAATACCGATCTTGTGAATGTTGTTTCCGTTAGGTGTGTAATACTTGCTGGTTGTTACCTTTACTGCAGAACCGTCTGTAAAAGGAATGATACTCTGTACAATACCTTTTCCGTAAGTCTTGGTTCCGATAAGAGTTCCGATACCGTAATCCTTGATGGCACCTGCCATGATTTCGGATGCGGAAGCAGAACCGCCGTCAATAAGTAAAACCAAAGGAACCTGTATTTCATTGTCTCCGTCACAGAGATATTCTTCTCTCTTGCCGTACTTATCTTCTGTATAAACAATCATACCCTTAGGAAGAATCTCGCGACAGATATCAACTACTACATCAAGGTTTCCGCCGGGGTTGCCTCTTAAGTCAATGATAAGTCCCTTCATGTCATTTGCTTTTGCTTCAGCATAAGCATCATGGAACTGACTAGTTGTTATGGCATCAAATTCAGTAATCTGGATATACCAGATACCGTTTTCTTTTGCTTCATACTTAACGGTAGGAGTGTCGATTTTTCTTCTCTCCAAAGTAACATCATACTTACCGTTGGAATTTTCCAAAGTGATGTTAACAGTTGTACCTTCAGGTCCTCTGATTTTTGATACTACTTCATCAAGAGTCTGTCCGTAAACTTCTTCACCTTCAACAGCTACGATAATATCACCGGGTGTGATAAGTCCGCACTCCTGTGCAGATCCACCTTCAATGAAATCATCAATCTGAGGATATCCGATATCCGTATTCATCTTAAGGTATGCACCGATACCTTCGTAGTTACCCTGCCATCCCGCTGACATTTCTTTTAATTCCTCGGGATTATAGTAACATGTGTAAGGATCGCCCACACCTGACATTATTCCGTAATAAAGACCGTTCTCAAGGTCCTCGTCATCGATGTCTTCGTAGTAATAATATTTAAGTGTTGTTTCGAGCTGATCAATCTTGCTGATCATATCTTCGGTCACGAAATTACCGGACTGGGACAGAGTTGAAATCTTTTGCTGGTTAATTCCGATTACGAATACACCTATTATTATAAGGACTAACAATACGCTGCCGGATCCGAGTAACAATCCGCCGACGAAAAGTAAAATACCTCTTATTATCGAACCTGCTTTACCCTTCTTTTTCTCGGGTTTGGCATTTACATTTGTATTTGTTGTATTATCCAAAATACGCCTCCGGATATGTCTTTGAATTTGCAGTTACCTGCATGTCGAACATATCAATTTATTTAGGGCTTGGAAATATAATTCCAAGGCGATACATATTCACCGTTAACTCTTACGCTGAAGTGAAGGTGGTTACCTGTACTTCTTCCTGTTGTACCAACATATGCGATTACATCTCCTCTCTTAACTTCCTGACCTTCGGATACGTTAAGTTTTGAAGCATGCATGTAAACCGTATATAATCCGCCGCCGTGATCGAGCATTACATAATTGCCCATTGCAGCTGTATATGATGCAGCAACAACTTCTCCGTCGTAAGCTGCCAAAATATTCGAACCTGCAGGTGCAGCCAAATCAACTCCGTTATGGAAAAGCTGCGCACCCAAAATAGGATGTTTTCTATAACCGTAGTCTGATGATACCTTGGTATACGCGGGGCAAGGCCAACAGAATGTACCACCGTCGTAAACTCTCATATTTTCGAGAGATTTCTTCTCGTTTGCCAATACTCTTTCGAGTTCGGCTATCATTGCATTCTGTTCAGCAATTTCTGCTTCGTATTCCTTGATTGCAGCATCCTTGTCTGCGATTTCGGATGAAACTGCTTCGATTTCAGTCTTCTTCTGATCTATAAGAGCTTCCATTGCAGCCTGTTCATCTTCCGCTGCCTGCTTGGTTTCTTTAAGAAGTTCTTCCTCTTCTTCAAGCTGTTTTTCGCAAAGATTAACATATTCAACAGTTGCCGAATATTCTTTAAACATCTTGTCATCGTACTTGGACAAATCTTCCACATAATCCATCTGGTTAAGGAAATCTCCGAGTCCGCCTGAGTTAAGTAAAAGTTCAAGATAGAAATTATCGCCCTGCTCGTAAATTGCCTGAACTCTCTTCTTCATACATTCATACTGATTGTCTCTGATTTCGATGGCTTCGGCAAGATCAGCCTTGGTCTGTTCTATCTCTTCTTCTTTTTGTGTAATGTTAGCTTTGAGTTCCTCGATTTTCTCTTCGATGGAACTAACCTGAGCATCAAGTTCACTGATATATGATGCAAGGTTTGCTTTGCTTTGCTCGAGCTGCTTTTTAACTTTTTCTACGTCAGTCTTGCCCTTGTTGAGTTCGTTTTTCTCATTCTTGGCAGACTGAATGGCGCTCTCTTTCTGTTTGATAGATTCCTGAAGAGCGCTCATTGTAGCTTTCTTATTGTTTTCTTCTTCCTGTTTTTTCTTCTCTTCTTCTGCCTTCTTCGCATCTTCATCAGAAGTTGTTTTGGATGTGTCAGATGAGGCGGAAGTTGTAGTCGAAGAATCACCTGCGCCGGTAGCCATTACGGTTAACGACATAGGTCCCGATAAAGTCAGTCCGATTGTAAGAATCGGAACTGAAAGTATACTTATTAATCTGTTAACGTTAAGACGCAACATATTATTCTTCCCCAATTATACGCGTAAATGTTTTCTGACTGTAAAGAAGCTTCCCACGAATCCGATTCCTACACCGATTAAAAGTGAGAAAGGAACCAAATACGAGAAAAGTGTAAATGCCGGTAAAAACGTAAGGAACGAAAGGAATGCGAATTTCTCTGCAATAAGATTCGTTGCCAATCCGTAAAGGTAATACAAAAGTCCCATAGGAATGGCAGCACCGATAAGTCCTATAATCATTCCTTCAAATACGAAAGGTGCTCTTACGAAAAAGTCTGTAGCACCGATATACTTCATGATTGTAATTTCTTCTTTTCTTACGGAAATACCCATTGTTACTGTATTGCTGATAAGGAAAATACTTACTGCAAAAAGAATAATGATAATTCCGACGAATACATAAACCAAAACCATGTTGATTCCGGAAAGCGTATCTGCCGTAAAGTCTGATTTATTGATCTTACGAATTCCGTCAACACCTTCAAGATAGTTTACAAGCTGACCCTGCTTGGTAACATCGTTTAAGTAAATCTGATAGTTGGCGCAGTTAGCCAAAGGGTTCTCTGTAAATCCTTCAGCATATTCACCGAGCTGTTCTGAGAAATCTTCCCATGCCTGCTCTGCGGAAATATATTCGTATCTTGCGACTTCGGCACGACGACCGATCATGTCTCCGATTTCTTCTATTCTCTCTTCCGAAATATCTTCATCAAAGAAGATAGTAACGGAAACGTTTTCTTCAGCCTTTTGTACTATGTTTGCTACGTTAAATGCTATAAGGCAAAAGATTCCGAACACAAAAAGACACGCGGAAATAGTAGCAACCGTAGCAACTGAAAACCATTTGTTTTTGAATATACCAACGATGCCTTGTTCGATGGTATAAAAGAATGTCCTAATCTTCCTCATCGAAATATCCTCCGTTTTCGGCATCGCTGACAATCATACCCTGTTTGATTGTAACAACTCTCTTCTTCATGTCGTTAACGAGCTTGTCATTGTGTGTTACAACTACAACAGTGGTTCCGTTTTCGTTGATTGTTTCGAGCAATTTCATTATTTCCGCTGTGTTATATAAATCGAGGTTACCTGTAGGCTCGTCTGCCAAAAGAAGCTTGGGCTGGTTAACCAAAGCTCTGGCAAGAGCAACTCTTTGCTGTTCACCTCCGGCAAGCTGCTTGGGCTTTGCCTTATATTTTCCTGCAAGTCCTACCAAAGAAAGCATGCTTGGTACGTTTCTTCTAATTTCTGCTTCAGACTTCTGCGCTACTCTTTGAGCAAATGCAACGTTTTCATAAACGTTTCTGTCTTTTAAGAGACGGAAATCCTGGAACACTACGCCAAGTGTTCTTCTGAATTTGGGGATTCTTCCGTGTCTGATGTTCATGAGGTTGAATCCGTTTACATATACCGTACCGCTGTCGGCTTTCAATTCACGAAGAAGTAACTTAATAAGAGTAGATTTTCCGGCTCCGGATACACCTACAATAAATACGAATTCTCCGTGTTTAACTTTAAGATTGATATCCGAAAGAGCGGGCACACCGTCAGAGAAGGTTTTGCACACGTCTTCCAGGTAGATTGCGTAATCGGAAATGTTGTTTTCCGTATCACGTCTTTTCTTCTTGTTCTCGGGCATTTTTGTCTCCAGTAATCTAAATTACATCATTAATATTCAAGAGTTTCCATATACT
>JAEEGL013465408.1_pt1 | contig 10152 bp, 11 predicted proteins | sample 9134231 | NCBI WGS metagenome assembly JAEEGL01 (sample SAMN16246548, study PRJNA631951) | gut metagenome | biome: gut microbiome; feature: rumen; material: fiber-attached | host: Bos | place: Iran: Karaj | collected 2018-10
GCATATCACTCCAAAGTCCATCCAAAAGAACAGCGGCGCCGGGCCTCGCGCTATCATCCCAGATAAAGAAACTACGGCTAAGCGCGATGTAAAAAAAGTGCCAAAAGAAGAACTCCCGACCTTAATCAAAGAATTAACTTCTCAAATGCAGCTCGCCGCCGCCAACCTCGAGTTCGAACATGCCGCTCTTCTCCGCGACCAAATCGAGTCCATCAAAACCGACCTCAAAAAGTAAATATTCCCCTGTATATTATCAATTTTCGTGTTATAATTTGTACTATGGATACAACCGACAAACAAATCGAACATTTGGCAAAATTGTCAGATTTTTCATTGTCCGAAAAAGATTCTAAAAGCCTTGGCAAGGATCTCGAAAACATCATCAACTACATTTCCCAACTAGATGAACTAGACACTAAAGACGTCGAGCCAACTTACCAAGTTTTTGAAATGGAAAACGTCTGGCGCGACGACAAAATCATTCCGCAAGAAGCTAGCAGAGAAGACTTACTCGCGCTCACCAAAGAACAAGAAGATAATCAAATAAAAATCCCGAAGGTACTATAATGAAAATCGCTAATAAAACCGTCACTGCCACTCAACTCGTGAAAGATGCCCTAAAAAAGGCCAAACATTTTGAAGAATACAACATTTTTACCTTCTTGAACGAAGAAGGCGCGTTGAAAAAAGCCGCTGAAATTGACGCCAAAATCGCTAAAGGCGAAAAAGTTGGCAGACTCGCCGGTGTACCATACGCTCTTAAAGACAACTTCTTAAGTCCAGAAGGGCCGACCACCGCTTCCAGTAAAATTCTCTCACCTCTAGCTAGTCCAATCACCGCCACAGCCGTCAAAAAATTAGAAGCAGAAGGCGCTATCATGATTGGCCGCACCAATATGGACTCTTTCGCGCACGGCTCATCCACCGAAAACTCTTATTTTGGCCCAACTCTAAACTCCGCCGACAAAACTCGAGTTGCGGGCGGTTCGTCTGGCGGTTCAGCCGTTGCTGTTGCCCTAGATATCGTTGAATTTGCTACCGGCACCGACACCGGCGGTTCCATCAGGCAGCCAGCTTCATTCAACGGCATCTACGGTCTAAAGCCTACCTACGGTACCATCTCTCGCTACGGAGTCGTAGCCATGGCTTCCAGCACCGACTGTATTGGCTTCTTTACAAAAACCCCAGATGATATGGATTTACTCATGTCTATCACATCTGGCCAGGATGCAAACGATCTCACCACTCTCCCAGATTATTACGAAACTTCCGAAATAAAAGAGGTCAAGAAGGTTGGTATTATCAAAGAATTCGATAACGACGCTGTTTCGTCGGAACTTAAGAGCGCGCTAAATAAAAAAATCGATCAGCTCAAAAAACAGGGGTACGAGATCGTCGAACTCAGCATGCCAGCCCTAAAATACGCCCTCGCAGTTTATTACATTATCGTTCCAGCCGAAATCGCCAGTAACCTCTCCAGATACGATGGCATCCGCTACGGCTACCGCAGCGACAATATTACCGATTTAGAAAGTATCTATACTTCATCCAGAAACGAAGGCTTTATGGACGAAAACAAGCGCCGTATCATGATCGGCAACTTCGTGCTTTCCTCTGGCTTCTATGATGCCTACTATCTCAAGGCCCAAAAGGCCCGCACTCTCATCATCAAAGAATACGAAGAAGCCTTCAAAAGATGTGATGTTATTCTTACGCCGGTTGCGCCAAACCAAGCCTTTAAGCTCGGCGAAAAGGTCAACGATCCAGTTTCAATGTATCTCGAAGATGTTATGTCTGTACCAATTAACCTCGCAGGTTTACCTGGCCTTGCTATCCCAGCTGGCACCGGCGAAAACGGCCTGCCTACCGGCCTTCAACTCATCGGCCCACGTCGCAGCGATAAAACTCTAATCAGCTTTGCAAAGGAGTTAGCCTAATGCAATCATCTACTTTAACTTTACTTATTTCCGTTTTGGTGGTTGGCGTACTGATTTTTATCGCTATTTTACTCACTAGTAAACGCAGCCATTCTTTCGACACTATGGAGTATCAAACCAGCTTCCTAGAAATCGAAAACAGCCTCATCAAAGATAGTAAAGCCTCATACAATATGTCCGTCGTCAACGCTGACAAACTTCTGGACAAAGCCCTCTGCGAAATGGGCGTCCCTGGCAAAACCATGGGCGAACGCATGAAAAAACTTGGTAACACCAAATTTTCCCAAACCAATGCCGTCTGGCATGCACACAAACTTCGCAACCAAATCGCACACGAGCATAATTTCCAACTTGACTATAATCAGGCCAAACATGCACTTTCCGTCTATAAACAAGCTTTAAAAGACCTAGGAGCAATCTAATGAGTAAGTACGAAATCACCATCGGTATTGAATGTCACGTTCAGCTCTCTACCAAAACCAAGCTCTTTTCCGAAGTTGATAATGACGCTCGCGGCAAAGAACCAAACTCTTGCGTCTCCCCAGTTGATTATGCGCTTCCAGGCATGTTACCAAGATTAAACGGCGAAGCTATCAAGTTTGCTATCCGCGCTGGCAAAGCCATGTACTGCAAAATTAATAATTATTCTCGCTTTGATCGCAAACACTATTTCTATCCAGATTCACCAAAAGGCTATCAGATTACCCAGTTTTATCATCCGATCATCGGCGCTGGCTACATCGAGCTTCCAGACGGCACCAAAATCCGCATCGAGCACGCTCATCTAGAGGGCGATGCCGGCAAACTCTCGCATTTTAGCAACTATTCTCTCGTTGATTTAAACCGCGTCGACACCCCTCTAATTGAAATCGTTTCCATGCCGGATATTCACTCCGCCAAGCAAGCTCACGATTATTGTAAGGAGCTCTGGCGCGCCATGGTTTATGCTGAAGTTACCAACGGCGACTTATACAACGGCAACATGCGCTTTGATGTTAATATTTCGCTAGCTAAAGAAGGTGCCAAAGAACTCGGTACTCGCGCCGAAATTAAGAACTTAAACAGTTTCCGCTCTGTCGAACACGCTGTAGAATACGAATACGAACGCCAAGCCAAAATTCTCGATAAAGGCGAAAAAGTCGTTCAGGAAACTCGCGGCTGGAGCGATGCCACCGGCAAAACCACCCCGCAGCGCAGCAAGGAAGAAGCTCAAGATTACCGCTATATGCCAGAACCAGATCTTCCGCCAATCAATCTTTCTCAAGAATTTATCGACGAAGAAGCCGCCAAACTCCCAACCACCCCTAAAGCCTACCGTGAAAAATTCAGCGGCACTATCGCTTCTGACACCTTAGAGATCCTCCTCGACTACAAACCATTGATGGAAAAACTGGAGGAAATTACCAATCTTTTTTCGAGGGATATTCGCGACAACGGGAGCGAACTAAGCAAGAAGCCCCGTAACGACGGGAGCGACGCAGCGGCCCGAGAAAAAACGATTGGTAAAATTTCCAACTGGTTTGCCAGCGTACTTCTAGCCGAAGAAAAATCCGCCGAATACTTAAATGATCTCCCCTCCGCTAAGCAACTCACCGAACTCGCCGAAATGACCGAGAAAAAAGAACTCTCCTCTACTGGCGCTAAAGAAGTATTCCTCCGTTTGTTCGACCCACAAATGAAATCAAAAGACACCCGCACTATCGCGAGCGAGCTCAACCTAATCCAAGAAAATGACATCGGCGCGCTCGAAAAAATCGTCGACGAGGTCCTTGCCGACCCAGCCACCAAAAAGGCCCAAGAAGATTTTAAAGCCGGCCAAGAAAAGGTCATCGGCTTCCTCGTTGGTCAAGTTATGAAAGCTTCAAAAGGGAAAGCCAATCCTGCCTCCGCCCAAGAAATCCTTCGCCAAAAACTCAAATCTTGACAATTTTAAGCATGTGTGCTATAATAAAAAGATAAGCACCGCAAGGTGTTTTTCTTTTGTCTGTTATAATAGAGCTATGCACGAATCTTGGAAACCATTTTTAGAGTCAGAATTCACTAAACCTTATTTTAAAGAATTATCAGAATTTCTCTCTAGTGAATACGAGAAAAAAACCATTTTTCCTAAGAAAACTCAGGTTTTTTCGGCTTTTACTACCGACTTAAACGAAGTAAAAGTAGTAATCTTAGGCCAAGACCCATACCATACTCCCGGCGCTGCTCATGGCCTGGCTTTTTCGGTACCAAATTCTCAGCCTATTCCGCCATCTTTAGTCAACATTTATAAAGAAATCGACAGCGACATCGGTAGCCATGCCAACAAAACCGGCTATCTTAAAAGCTGGCAAGATCAAGGCGTTTTGCTATTAAACAACGTGCTTACCGTTGAGGCTCACAAGGCTGGCTCACACCGAAACCATGGCTGGGAAACTTTTACCGAAGCCACTATCGAATATTTAAACGAGACCAAAGACCACCTTGTATTTCTCCTTTGGGGTCGTGACGCCAGAAACAAAAAACCACTTATCAACCAAAAAAAACATCTAATTTTAGAGGCCGCTCATCCATCACCGCTCTCTGCTTACAATGGCTTCTTCGGCTGTAAACATTTTAGTAAAACCAACGATCAGCTCGAAAAATGGGGTAAAACAAAAATAATTTGGTAAAATAGTGCTATGGGTTTACCAGAACTAATTTCTACTACACACTCAAAATATCCAAATTCAAATTCCGGGCCAAATGTGCCAAAATTTAATCCACCCACTATCGGTACACAGTCAAAAAATAACCTCGGAGCCGCCCCGGAAGTTCCAAATCTAGCATCATCCGGAACTACATGGGATTCGCTTATCGATTATAATCCAGATCAAAAAGCAAAACAACAAACAGCTCCTAGCAAAGCAAAAAATACTAGGGCATCAGAAATCGCGAAAAATAGAGAAAAGAGAGAAAGGGCACGAAAAAGGAAAGTTGGTCAAGCTGCTATAGCTGGAGTAATGGTGCTCGTAGTAGCAGCAAGCGGAGTAATTGGTAGTCGTGCTAACAAAAAAGATAAAGGTGCTTCCGTAGAACATCCTACTGAAGCCGGCGACATCTTCGAAGGGCAAACCTCCGAAGATGTCCTGTCCACGCTCGCTGAAACCGAAAAAGAAACTTCGGAAAATTCTGTCGAAGCACGCGAATTTTCAAAATAATTAATTTCTCCGGAAGAAGCCTGTGATAATATTAAAAATTTTATAGCCTCTGGAGAGTATCTTAACGTCGAAGGAGATTGCGTTGCTGAAAATATCTCAGACATCTGCCTAAAAAATAATATACCCCTCGCTCAGACAGTCGCATTGATCGCCAACAGTGCGAACGAATCCAATTTTTGTCCACTGCAAATTCAGCAAGGTGTAACAAATATCACAAAACAAGGATACGCTCTATTCCAATTTACCGGCGCACTCAGAAAAGGAACAAAAGGAGAAGTTTACATTCCTCCATACCCATGTCAAACAGATGGATACGAGGTATATCTTCAAAAAAATTACCCAGAATGCACCGAATTCTCTGAACGATATATCGACGCCTTTAATGCTTACGGGTACGATATTAATACCCAGAAAATGGCTGCATTGGTCAACGCAATGCCAGCAGAAGATCCACAATTATCCAAACAAACCATTGCCGCACAAATGGAGTTTTTGTTTTACGCCATGACTGGTAACTATCTTAAAAAACAAACAAAAGGTTTTATGAATAGCACAGATTATATTACTGCTACAGACCAATTCGTCAGAAAATACGAGGTGCCAGGAGACATGGATTACGAAGCGGAAAAAAGAATCCAAAATGCAGCCAAAATTTATGAGAGGCTCAAAGCCAACCCAAATCATCCAGACTTAAGCGACATCGCTAGAATGGGCTAAACCCACTTAGAAAGACGTTTATATTCTTCAGAATTTTTATCGTAAGAATCTAAAATATCTTGCGTATAAGTTTTGCCATTTGAAATATTTAAAGTTTCAACCTCTGGCATTGCTGCAAGCAATCTAATCACCGCTTCATCTGTATCGACATTAGTCATAGTTTTAGCCGACTTATTGTAAGAAGCTACGCGGAGCTCCCTATAAACAAATCTCTTGATTCCAGCCTGTAAGCAATACTTTAAACAATTTTCGCAAGTAGCAATGCGGTTATAAAGTGTACAGCCAGTAAGGTCGCGCTGCGCAAACAACACCGCGTTCATTTCAGAATGAATTGCAAAATAATACTTCATCGGACGCTCGGACAAAGTCAACTTAGATTCATCCGCACCCTGGATCGTGCCATTATAGCCAAACGACACTGGACGATGTCTAGAGTCCACAATTACACAGCCATTTTGCGACGAAGGATCTTTAGATTTTTTCGCCACTTCGTCGGCGATATTCATAAAATATTGATCCCATTCAAGTTGTTTTTTCGTCATTTTTACCTCTTTTTTCTATCCTACCTTAAAACATATCAAAAATCAAATAGTGTGCTATAATCAGATTAACATTAACTAATTGGAGAAATTCAATGGAAACTGCACCTGCAGCACCTGCACAACCAGCAGGCAAATTTACTAAAGAAGAAATCGAATCTGGTAAAGGTATGAGTATTCTCGCTTATATCGGTATTCTTAGCCTCATTCCATTCTTCGCAGAAAAGAAAAACAAATTCGTCGTTTATCACGCCAAACAAGGTCTAAATCTCTTCATTTGTGAAGCTATCTTTGGTGTTGGTTTTGGTATCATCGCCAGCATCATTACTGCAATCACCGTCGGTAGCCTTAATCTCGGCTTACTATTCGTCTTGCCGATCATTCTCGGCGTCATAGGATGGGCATTTGGAATCTTCTTCCTCGTCATGTCCATCATGGGTATCGTTCAAGCTTGTAGCGGCGAAGCTAAAGAGCTTCCAATTATTGGCAAAATTAAAATTGTAAAATAATTTCGATTTTAGAGAACCGGGCTTCCAGGCCCGGTTTTTTTGTGCTTAAGGTTGTAGTTTCTTACCAGTTTCTTTAGACTCCTCTCAAAACTAAAAAAGAGGAGTTATGAAATTTTTAAAAATTATTTTTTCAAGTCTTTTAATCATACCAGCCACACTATTTTTACCATTTTTAAATTCGGCCACAGCTGCTAGTTGCAATAATGTTGTGTTTATCTTTGCCAGGGGCTCTGGCGAAACCCTAAATGATGTCAATTACCAGGAATTCAAAACCAAAATCGAAGAAAATCTCGCCGAAAACAGTTTAAAATATGAGTTTTACGAACTCGGATCAGAAGCACAAGATGGCTATCAATATCCAGCCGTAGAAGTTGGCATCAATACCATTAGTCACACCATCACCACTATTGGCGCGTTTGTTGGCGCCGGCAAGGCTTATACTTTTGGCGATAGCATCAAAACTGGCGAGAAAGAACTGTTATCCTATATTAATTCTATCAATTCCACCTGTAAAGACACTAAATTTGTTTTAGCTGGTTATTCCCAAGGCGGCTTAGTCATTTCTAATGCTATTCAAAATATTGATTCTTCCAAAATTATTTACGCCGCTACGCTAGGCGACCCAAAACTCTACTTGCCAGAAGGCAGTGGCTCTAATCCAGACGCTTGCCACGGTAAAAATCTTTCCGAATATCGTGCTTATGTCCCAGACTGTAAAGCCTACGAAGGTTTACTAGGCAAAAAAGACCCATACCAGCCAGCAGACTACAACGAAAAACTCGGTGTTTGGTGTAATTATTTAGACATCATGTGTAGTAGGCATTTTTATATTTTTGATCCATTAAAAGGGCACGTTTCTTATATCTCCGATAACCTATACGATAAACTCGCTAAAATAATCAATAATAAGCTTTCTCACAACTTCCCGGATAAAATTGCCGAAGTAGAAGTGGATTCATCCACGCACGACGTTGCAATTCTGATTGATTCTACCGGCTCAATGTCTAAATTAATTAATAGCTATAGATCAGAAGCTATCGAACTGGCCGAAGAAGTTACAAGCGATGGTGGGCGCGTCGCACTTTATGAATATCGAGATCTAAAAGATCCTTTTGAACCAGTTAGACATTGTGGTTTCGAAACTTGTACTATGGAAGTTTTTACTGAGGAAATTAATTCTATCCGCACCGGTGGCGGAGGCGACACTCCAGAATCCGCCATGTCAGCAGCACTCACAGCTCTAAATACTGAAAATTGGAAACCTGGAGCCACAAAAAGCATCGTCATCCTTACTGATACCGGATATCCCGAGGTTGATATCGACGGTGCGACTCTAGAACAAGTTACTAAGCGCAGCCTCGAAATCGATCCAGTAAACTTTTATATCATCACTACTCCAAAAGCCGCTGAAAAATACCAAACTCTAGCCGAATCTACCAGTGGTAAAGTTTTCGATGCTACTGGCGAACTTAGCTTATCCACCCATAGTATCATCGAAAGACCAGTGGCAATATTATCAAATCTTGAATATAGTGCGCTCGTAGGCGACGAACTATTTTTTGACTCCAGTAGCTCCACTACATCATCAAATATTGTAAGTTACGAATGGGATCTAGATTGTGACGGCATTTTCGAAACCACTTCAGACGCTCCTACTATTTCTAAAACTTACTCTGAACCAATCTTTGGCTACGTTCAGGTTAAAATCACCGACGAAAACGGCCTTTTTAGCACCATGTCCGCCAAAATAGAAGTCTCGGATTTTAAAGAAGAACCAAGCGCCACTGTTGAAATTATCAATTCTTCAGAAAACGAAAATTCTATCACTATTGATTTTTCTACAACAAACAGCGAAAAAATATTTTTAATATTAAATGACGCCCTGCTCGGCGAATTAACCGAAAAACATTTTACCATCACGGACCTAGATAAAAATACCAGCAACATAATTTCTCTCGTGCCATACTCTGCTTCCGGCGAGCGCGGGGAAGCACAAACTATCATTGTAAGTAGTAGTCAAAAAAATACCGACCAAACTGCAACCATTAAAGCGCCAGATGCCGGTGTCATCAAAACTACTTGGAACTTAGATGCCAGTGATCACCAAACTCACATTTATAAACGCCAAGATTTTTAGCACCATGATCATATTCGGCCACTTTGGCCGCCACTTCAGCCTCTTCTTTTGAACCATAACAAATCTTTTGAATCTCTCCAACCCAGCATTTTTCCGGCTCATATATCTGATTTTTAAGATGTTTATTTTGACGTGCCATACCCCCATTATAGCACAAAAATCAAAAAAGTCAATATGCTTGTGTTTTTATAAAATATACTATACAATTAAACGTATATGGCATATGGTCGCAAGGGAGATCTTGATGAACAAGAGTATGGCGTGTTCCAACCGGAAGACGAACACCTTTATGGTGCATATCAGCCAGAGGATGACAACGCCTATGGAGATTCTGATTTTCACAGCAAATCTATCAAACCAAATTTTTCAGCTTTAGGAGGTAATAAATTCAAAAAAGCCGAAAAGGCAAACGGTGCCAGCAAAGGTCTAGGCAATGCTGAAAATAGTGCCGCTAAATCTTTAGCTAAAACTGGTGCTGGAGCCGGTAATGTCCTCAATGCTGAAACAATGGCCGGTGCCGCTAGTGCCGCCAATCCAGCAAAAATTATCAATAGTGTTACTGGCAACAAAAACAAAAATAAGAAAAAAGGCAAAGGTATACTTGGAAAAGGCGGGCCAATCGCCGCTATCGCCACAGCCCTTATTGTACCAGCTCTGCTTCTTCTTACCGGCGAAAGCTTTTTGCCTTTTAGTTTAGTTGCACAAGGTATCGAAAACTTCAATTCTCTTAGTGTTAGTACAGCCATAAGATCTAAATACTTTTTAAAATGGCAAACAAACGGCAAAGTCAAAAACTGCGTCAAGGCTAAAGTATTTAGTGGTTCAAAATTTAAACTATCTGATAAACAGAAAACAAAACTCGGTGACCAAGGCATTGAGGAAGTAGAGATTAACGGCAAAAAGTATCTAGCCTTTGATGATGGCTCGCCTAACAGGTCACTAATATCACCAGATGCAAAAGCCGCCTCAGAAATACCAGATGGCTTCGAGTTAAATGGCGAAAAATTCGGCAAGTCCCTTAGCTTTGAAGACGCCTACAATGGTTATTCCGATTTTAGCCACGGATACAATAAGGCTTCTCCCACCTGGAAAGGGTCCGTCTCTGCTTGGTTCGATAGCGTAGCCTACGCGCTCCTA
>JAEEGL013801793.1_pt1 | contig 10152 bp, 8 predicted proteins | sample 9134231 | NCBI WGS metagenome assembly JAEEGL01 (sample SAMN16246548, study PRJNA631951) | gut metagenome | biome: gut microbiome; feature: rumen; material: fiber-attached | host: Bos | place: Iran: Karaj | collected 2018-10
GAGGAACGCTATCGCGCGCTTCTGAAGAATGTCGAGACCGCGCAGGTCTTTGCAAAATGTGAAGTCAAGGTCTGGGAATGCCGCAACTGCGGGCACATCGTGATCGGCGAAAAGGCGCCGGACGTCTGCCCCACCTGCGCGCACCCGCAGTCCTACTTTGAGGTCAACTGCGAAAACTACTGACGCTGCGCTTTCGTCGGAAGCAGGCTTCCGACGAGTTTTCGCCGCCTGCCTATCGCCTGCGGCGTCCGGGCGGCAGTCGGTGCAAAGTGTCAGATCCGCCGCGCATGTCGCCGGATCCGACGAATTTGTATGATCAACTGAATACACGAAAGCGGAGGGATTTCCCCTCCGCTTTATGTTTCCACTCTATATGGAATATTTAATGCATGTTTTTTTCCAGCAATAAATTAAGCTTCTGTAAAAATCTCTCTTTTTGATCACTATGCTCAAGTGCGTCTTCTAGCGATGTAATGATACCGTCAACATCTTTTCCCAATAACCCCATTGAAATGCTCAAACCGCTCTGTTCAATGGAATTCCTGATAAATTTCTTAAAACCGGGCATCGTGAATACATTTTCCAGATTCTTTATTTCAGGCGCAAGCATCAATTTAAAGTCTTTGATATTGATCGGTACTGAAATCTTGTCAAAATCCACACATCCATGTTTCTCCTTATATTTTGAGAAGTCGAAAATAATTCTGAACTCCTTTTCATATTCCCACGGATAATCTTTAATGAAGTAATTGTTCTTTTCAAAGTTCTTGTATTCCTCTGATAATATTTCCTGATTGACGCTCGCTTCCCCAACACATTCCCTTTGCACATTATACCATTTGTTTTTATATTTGACGGTATTTGATCTATCTTTCTTCGTATAAAAAACCCACCCTATTTTCATAACAAAGTCTCTGTTGATCAGGAGTTCTTTCGGTTGCGCCGTACCACTATAAACCGGATATACAACTTTTATTGAATCTAAAAACCATTTCAGTTTCGCAGGTGTCAATCTAATTCTTGCTCCGTTACCAGAAATGCCCGCATAAAGATACCACATCGGTATTTTTTCAGAATCACTGTTGCAAAAGCATAGCCCGAAGAAAGAATCCAATCCCATTTTTTCGTAACGTTTCTTCTCGTTCAGGTCATTCATTTGCGTGAGTTTTGATACCCATATGGCTTCCGACTGAAGAATGGAATCCAGCGAATTTACTTTCGTGTAATGACAGAAAGAACTTGATCCGAAACGTTTTTTATCTTTCAAATCCACATTGTTCAGTTGCTTCATTTGATCGGCAGTTTTCAAAATCGTTTCCATGCATTGATCTCCTCTGACGAATCAATTATTTCCCGGCACTTTTATGTTCTTCCAATCAGAGACGTTGCACATTCCAAAGTAGTTGCATCCGATTGCAACTACCGTTCCGTCCGATTTCAGTCCGACCGTACACCAATTCCCTGCAGTGATTGCAACAATGTCTTTCCATCCGGAAACATTACATTCGCCGTCTTTATTCCATCCGGTTGCAACGACTGTGCCGTCTTTTTTCAGCCCAACCGTATGGTTAGATCCAGCTGAAACAGCAACAATGTCTTTCCAATCGGAAACATTACATTGACCTTGACTTTCCCATCCGGTTGCAACAACTGTGCCGTCTTTTTGCAGTCCAACCGCGTGATGCCAACTTGCTGAAATAGCAGCGATATCCCTCCATTCGCAAACCCTGCCTACATCCCCGGCGTAAACTCCATGAAAGATGACAGCCCCGTCTATTTTTAGTCCAAGGACGTCATAACTACCTTCTCCTTCGATCGCAACGATTTTTTCTATTTTACCAATATCCGTAGTCGCAATAATCGTGCCATCTTTTTTCAAACCAACTGTAATAAAAGTCCCTGCAGAGATTGCAACAATATCTTTCCAACCGGAAACATTACATTGGCCATAATCATTCTTTCCGGTTGCAACGACTGTGCCGTCCCTTTTTAATCCGACCGTATGGTTACCCCCAGCGGAAACAGCGACAATGTCTTTCCAACCGGAAACATTACATTGGCCATCGTCATTATTTCCGGTTGCAACGACTGTGCCGTCTCTTTTTAATCCGACCATATGCCAATCTCCAGCGGATACTGTGGCTCGAACAGCAACCTTATCCCAGCATAAAAAGCTTTTCTCTCTTGCATCCGAAAAGTCATCAAGCGATCCAAATCGTATTGCAGCTTCCGCATACTCATTATCTTTAAACAGGTTTGCGGCACACCCATACTGACATGCTTTCATGCGTTCCTCGGTATCTTTGTATCCGGTCAACTTTGTGAATGCGGCTATCGCTTCTTCATATTTCCCATCATTGAATAATTTAACTGCAGCATTATAGTTGTTTTCTTTGATCTGCATTTCGCAGACGTCGATCATCGCCAAACTATCCTTATAACCATCCAAGGTTTTTAATATATTAAGTGCTTCTTCATAATTTGCATTATTATAGTGGGAAAGCGCTATCTCATAATCCCGATTTATAATTGCCGTTTTGCACTTGGCGATTTGTTCGGAACTCTCATCCTTATAGTTCCCATATCCTTCTATCGACTCAAAAAAGTAGATTGCTTTTTCATAATCACCAGAATTGTAAAGTTCTACTGCATATGCATATTTCACCTCTCCTGAACGCTCTGTACTATCTTTATATCCGTTCAAAGTTTCAAAAGCAGTGATCGCTTCCTCGTATTTCCCGGAATTAAAGAGCCCCATAGCATCCGAATACTGTTCATCTTTTATCGCTATTTTGCACTTTGCGATCTGGTCCTCGCTATCCCGGTAACCGTCCATTTTCTCAAACGCTTCGATTGCTTCGGTATACTGCCCGGAACGGAAAAGTTTTTTAGCCCTTCCGTACTGTATTCCGGGAAGAATGACTGTCGGCAACAAAAGCGCGAACACTATCATAACCGCAAGAACCGGCAGAATGATCATTAACGCTTTCCTGCGCTTTTTTGCTGTTATTTCCGCTGCTATCCGCGCTTCTTCTGCTTTGCGTTCACTTTCCAACCGTGCGGCTTCTGCCTCCTCCGCAAGCATACGCAGATGTGCCTTTTCATGTTCTTTCAGTTTGATCGGATCCGCTGCAGCAAACAGTGCTTCACGATTGGCTTTGCAATTATGGCAAACGAATTCTTTTTCGTTATTGATCGCTCCGCAGGCGCAACGCCATAAATCGTGATCCGTTTCGGGCGCGAATTGCGCTGTTTGAAAGGTATCGCGTCGATATTGCTCCGCAAGCATGCCGAATTGCTCTGCGAGCGTCTTTTGCTTCTTCAGCGATTCCCATTCATCCATTTGTGCCGTCCACGCCGAACCGTCTGAAAAGATTACACTTCTACATGCACAAGAGAACGAGCGTGTTTCTACATTCGGCAGTATGATCGCATTCTTTTGTCCAAACTCTGAATCCCGTTCCTCACACAAATCGAGATACTGATACTCCGGAACGCCTTCAACCTCCGTTCCGAAGGCATCGAATGCGCGCACGGAAACCTTGACCGCGACGATTGGCTTCGTACTGATATTGCGAAATTTCAGCTGTGCGATCATTTTTCCGGTCTGCGTATCCTTTAACAAAGCACCGGCACAGAGCAAAAGCGGAGCACCAGTCTCATATAGATTGGTCTCCTGCAGTGTAAACAAGCGAATAAAACGTTCAGCCATTACTGATCCTCATAAATCGGGAAGTTCGTTTGAAACAATTTCTTTTTTCTCGATCGCCGGCGACGGAATCGCTGCAGCCGTTTCCGGATTCTTTATCCCCAGAAATGCTCCGAAAAGGCAAAGTCCCAGCAATCCAAATCCAGTAATAAAGATACCGCTTGCTGTTCTGATTAAAACGAAAATATCTCTCTGATTACCGGCAATGGTTTTTGCCGCAGATGCCGCTTCTGCTGCATTGTTATTAACATATGAATAGAAATCTCCGCCGAAGCTCGCATATCCAGAATCAAAGCGATATGATGCACCGGAAGCTCCGCTCGGTGTGTCCGTAAAAACGCCCAATAAAAGCAGAACGCCCAGCAGTGCTATAGCCAAACTGATTACAATTCCCAAAACACAAAATGGTTTTTTCATAAATACCCCCTCCTTTTGCTTGTTGTTTAATTAAAAAATTATTTCTATGTATATCTTCTTTGCATTTACGCTTCTTCCCGGATCACACGAATAATCTCGCTCCGGATTTCTTCGGGAGAACGGCTGAGGAGCTTTTGCAGGTTTTCCTGCTCTTCCTCCGTCAGTTCCGGCATGGTCCTGTTCAGGTATTGGACCATTCCACTGTCTGTTTGGAATAGTGCAGCATGCTGTAAAACATCCTGCAGGGTCTTCGGCTGTTCCGCAACGGGTTCCGGCGTCGGACGTGCCGGCTGTTCCTCTGCAGGCTTTTCCTCTTCTGCAAGGTCGATCCCCAGTTTTGCTTTCAGCAGTTCTATTTCGGCTTTTAACTGTTCGGTTTCAGCTTTTAATTCCCGGACTTCAGCCCGCTGATGTTTTATTTGTTCGCGCAATACCATCTCCGAACTGATTCTGTCTTCATCACTGGCTTCTATTGCATTCGTTATGCGAAAACCCAAAATCAGTTTTTCCCAAAAAGAAAAATGCGAATCATGTGTATCTCTCATTTTCGTTCCCCTTCTTTGGCAGAAAACTGCTCTTCTTTTTTTGTTATTGTATCATTTCGTACGGATGCTGTCAATTTGAGAACCCCTTTTCTGATGTCCCTTTACAAGCCGCGTCCGCGCGTGATAAAATATGAACATGACACAGGACGAACGAAGGATATGGCTCATTCGCGCGCTGAGCGAGGAGCTGCAATATCAGAACGGGACGATCCCGCAGGAGGATTTTCGGCAGAAAAAGCTTTTGCGGGCGCTTTTGAACGTACGCCCGCCGATGGCGGCAAGCGAGGCGTTTCTTGCCGTACAGGACGCGTATCTCCGTGAGGCAATCGCGGAAAAGGGCGTAACAAGGCTTTCGGATCTTACGCCCGTCCGCCCGCACCGTTATCTTTGGCGCGGGGACATCACGACGCTTGCGGTCGACGCGATCGTAAACGCCGCGAACGCCGCGCTTTTGGGCTGTTTTTCGCCGAATCACGCCTGTATTGACAACGCGATCCATACCTATGCGGGCGTGCAGCTGCGCCTTGCCTGCCATAAGATCATGCAGGCGCAGGGGCACGAGGAGCCGACGGGCGGCGCAAAGATCACGCCGGGGTTCAATCTGCCCGCGAAATACGTGCTGCACACCGTGGGCCCGATCGTGACGCGGGGACTCACCGGACATCACGAGCGGCAGCTTGCTTCGTGCTATCGCAGCTGCATGGAGCTTGCAGACAAAAACGGGCTCAAAAGCGTTGCGTTCTGCTGCATTTCGACCGGGGTGTTCTGTTTTCCGAACCGCCGCGCCGCCGAAATCGCGATCGAAACCGTCGACGAATACGCCGCTGAAACCGGCAGTGAAATCGACGTGATCTTCAATGTATGGAAGGAGCAGGATGATGCAATTTACAGAAGTCTCCTCTGAACTGATCTCCCTGCTCAAAGAAAAGCTTGCGGACGCCGACGCCGTGCTGATCGGCGCGGGCGCGGGGCTTTCGACCGCCGCGGGCTTCGATTATTCGGGCGAACGGTTTTCGAAGGTCTTTCCGGACTTTATCGCAAAGTATCACTTCCGCGATATGTATTCGGGCGGATTCTACCCGTTCCGCACGCCTGAGGAAAAATGGGCATACTGGAGCCGCTACATCCTTATCAACCGATATCAGGATCCGCCCAGGCCCGTCTACGAACAGGTTCTGAAGCTCGTCGAGGGCAAGGAGTTCTTTGTGCTGACGACCAACGTCGACCACTGCTTTCAAAAGGCGGGCATCGACAAGTCGCGGTTTTTCTACACGCAGGGCGATTACGGACTCTGGCAGTGCTCCGTGCCGTGTCACAGGCGCACGTATGACAACGAAGAGACCGTACGCAAGATGATCGAAAGGCAGACGGATATGCGTGTCCCCTCCGATCTCGTACCGCTCTGTCCCAAGTGCGGTGCGCCGATGGCGATGAACCTTCGAAGCGACGACACGTTCGTCGAGGACTACGGCTGGCATGAGGCGGCGGCGCGCTACACCGATTTTGTCAACGCACACAAGGACGGCAAACTGCTGCTGTTGGAACTCGGCGTCGGTTCCAATACGCCCGGCATCATCAAGTACCCGTTCTGGGGGCTGACCTATCAGAACCCGAATGCGACCTATGTGTGCATCAACTTCGGCGAAGCGGACTGTCCAGAGCAGATCGAGGATCGCTCGATCATCGTCAACGCGGACATTGCCGACGTTCTGAACGCCGTCCTGCAGTAAGCATATCATAACAAAAAGCGCCTGCATGCAGGCGCTTTTTGCGTACTTTTCTTACGGCAGCGGCAGTTCGAAGATTGCGATCGGCTGCAGCGACGTGGTGAAATCCCATTCGCCCACGCCGTCCGGAAGCACGAAATGCCAATCCTCGCCGACCGGCTGATCGTTGAACGAATCGATGCAGCGGAAGCCGACGCGAAGCTCATAACCCGTCTTTTTGATCTGCTCGTAATCCGAGGGGAAGATCGGCAGAATGAGCGTATACTCACCCGGCGGGGTCATGCTCGGTTTGCCCGGAATGATCACCTCGTTCTCGTCCGTGCTGCCCTTCGGCGCGCACAAAACGAAGAATCCCGGCAAGCTCCCCGAATCGCTGCTCGGAGAGAGAAGCGCGTCCTTTTCCTTCTGCGTCCAGCTTTCCGGCGCGGACTTGACCTTGTAGGTCACATAGACGCCCGTGCTCCGGTAGCTGACCGTTTCCTCAAGCACCACGCCGTCCAGCGAAACGCGCTTGTTGTATTCGCGTGCATCAGCGTCGAACGCCGTAAGGACGATCGAGCCGGACAGCGGCCGCTCGGTAACGATCGGCTGCGTGACGTCCGCGCCTGCGGAGGCGTCGAACTCGAAGGTGTATGTGATCTTTGCCAGCAGACCGATGCTGCCCATATCGTCCACCCGCGGGTCGCGGATGCCGATCTCCATCGTGATGCGGACGATGCTGTCGGTCGGGAACGGTTCGTCGAGGTCGCATTCGGTGTTCAGCGTCGCGCCGGTTTCCGAAACGGAGCCCGGATTGATGCCGGTCCCGGGGCTCAGCTCACCGATGGTTCCGGTATCGAGAACGGTGTAATACGCCGCGTCGCAGAGCGCGTCAAGCTGCTGTCCGTCATGGGACCGGTCGTAGGAAAAGCTCATGCCGTGATCGGTGTTCAGCCGGACGTTGAACGACAGCGACGCGCCGTCGACCAGCACTTCCTCGATTTCGGGACGGATCTCCCGGATCCAGCCCCAGTCCTCCTCGGAATAGACCGGCTGACCCATCTTCTGCCGCCATTCATTCAGCTCGTCGGCATTCTCCATTTCGGGCAGCATTACGATGCTGTAATTGCCGCCAGCGGGCTTTGCAGACGCGATCGCGTTTTCCACATCGGGAATCGTCTGTCCGCTCTGTTCGCGCTCGTCTTTGCCGTGCATCATGTACCCGGACGGCGAATAGTAGTTGTGCCGGATGATCGCGACGGCAACCGCCGCCGTGGTGGTTACGAGCAGCAGCGCCGCAACGGCGATCGCGATCCACGCCTTCTTGTTGAAGCGGATCGGCCGGCGCTCGATGCTTCTGATCGTTTTTCTGCTCCGTTCGGCGCACACGGACTTCAGCGTTTCCTCCGTCCGGCGGTCGAACGACGCAGGCATTTCGGGGATCGCGTCGGAGACGCGGATACTCTTTTTATCCATTGTCAGTTTCCTCCAGAATCCTGCGCAGAGCTTCCTTTGCGCGAAAGATGCGCGATTTGACCGTGCCGACGGGAATGTTCATTGTGACTGCGATCTCTTCCGTTGTATAGCCCTCCTGCTTCAAATACAGCGCGTTGCGCTGATCCTCCGAAATCTGCATCAGCGCATCGTACAGATCGAGGTTCTGCGCCGTATCGGGGAACGGGGCGGGCTGTTCGGAGATCTCGTCCGTCTCAAAGACTTTGCGGCGCTCGCGCAGTATCGTGTACGCTTCGTTGCGCAAAATGCGCAGAAACCATGCGCGAAAGCTGTCCCGCTTTTGCAATTTGCCGCGATGCTCGTACGCCTTTACGATCGCCGCACTCATCGCGTCCTCGCAGTCGTACGTGTTTTTCAGGATCAGATACGCCACACCGAACGCGGTTTTTTTGACGTTCCGGATCTCCTCGACAAACACGTCGTCATGTATCACTGCCATCGGGTTCCTCCATGTTCCGTTTTCGTTGTCCGAATGATCATTCTCATAACGCAAGACGCGCGAACGCGATAAAAAGTTCCCGGAAAGTGAAAAAACATAAGGACCTGATCACGGTCCTTTTCTGAGAATGAAAGTAAGAAAGCTGCAAAGGAAAAACGGGAAACAGATCCGTCAAATCCGGCGACATGCGCGGCGGATTTGACACCTTGCAGTTCCCGCCGCTCGCATCATCCGAAGGATGATAGGCGGGAACTGAAAAAACCGGTCTGATGAAAACACAGTTTTCATCAGACCGAATTGTTACGCGTTTCTGCCGCAGCAGTTTTTGTACTTCTTGCCGCTGCCGCAGGGACAGGGATCGTTTCTGCCGATCTTCATAGAGCGCTTCAGAACCTTCGGCTTGGCGCCGTCCAAAGAAGGCGTGTCGACCGGCTTTGCAACCTGCTTGCGCTCGACCGGCGCGCGGCGCACCTGTACGCGGAAGAGGTTTTTCACGGCTTCCTCGCGGATGCGCTCGATCATGGCGTCGAACAGATCGGCGCCCTCGTTCGCATAGGCGTTGGCAGGATCGGTCTGCGCGTAGGCGCGAAGCCCGATGCCCTGCTTCAATTCGTCCATCGCGTCGATCTGGTCCATCCAGTTCGTGTCGACCGCCCTCAAAAGCACGATGCGCTCGACCTCGCGCACATCGACCTTCTGCTCATTGAGCTCCGCTTCCTTCTTATCGCGCCGGTACGCGGCAAACGACTTGCAGCGGTCGATGAGATCGCTCCTGCGCTTGATGTCCGTGCTGTGCAGAATCCCCGTTGCGTCCGCGCTGCACAGGTCGCTTATCTCCTTCTCGATTGCGGAGATGTCCCATTCCTCGGGCTTCGAATGCTCGCTTGCATAGGCGTTGACGATGTTCTCGGTCGTGTCCTCGATCATCCTGGTGAACTGATCCTTGAGGTCCTCGCCCATCAGCACCTTGCGGCGCTCGCCGTAAATGACTTCGCGCTGCTTGTTCATGACATCGTCGTAGCGCAGAACGCTCTTGCGCGTATCGAAGTTCGCAGCTTCCACGCGCTTCTGCGCGTTCTCGATCTGCTTCGTGATGAAGCTGTTTTCGATCGGATAGGCGTCGTCGGGCGAAAGGCGCGTCATCATGCCCTCCATGCGGTCCATGCCGAACCGGCGCATCAGCTCGTCCTTTAAGGACACGTAGAAGCGCGTGCTGCCCGGGTCGCCCTGACGACCGGCGCGGCCGCGAAGCTGATTGTCGATGCGGCGGCTTTCGTGCCGCTCCGTGCCGATGATGTGCAAGCCGCCGAGCTTCACGACTTCCTCGTGCTCGCGGTCGGTTTCCTTCTTGAAGTCCGCGTACAGCTTTGCGTACTGTTCGCGCGCGGCAAGGATCGCCTCGTCCTCGGTTTCGGCATGTCCGGTCGCCTCGTCGATCAGCTCCTCTTCCATGCCCTCCTGCCGCATCGCGCGGCGCGCCAGAAAGTCCGGGTTGCCGCCGAGCAGAATGTCCGTGCCGCGGCCCGCCATGTTCGTAGCGATCGTGATCTGGTTGAGCTTGCCCGCCTGCGCGACGATCTCCGCTTCCTTTGCGTGGTACTTGGCGTTCAGGACCTCGTGCGGGATGCCCTTGCGCTTCAGAAGCGCGGACAGGTATTCGCTGCGCTCGACCGAAATCGTGCCGACCAGGATCGGCTGCCCGGTCGCATGGATCCGCTCGATCTCCTCGACGACCGCGCGGAACTTGCCCTCCTCGGTCATGTAAACGCAGTCCTTGTTGTCGACGCGGATGTTCGGTTTGTTCGTGGGAATCTCCACGAC
>JAEEGL014562460.1_pt1 | contig 10152 bp, 12 predicted proteins | sample 9134231 | NCBI WGS metagenome assembly JAEEGL01 (sample SAMN16246548, study PRJNA631951) | gut metagenome | biome: gut microbiome; feature: rumen; material: fiber-attached | host: Bos | place: Iran: Karaj | collected 2018-10
AAAGAGAAGAAAACCTTGATGTTTTATTAAACAGAATGAAGGAATTAAATGTAGATCCAGATCCAATCAGATGGTATTTAGATACTAGAAAATTTGGTGGATGTGTTCATGCAGGCTTCGGTATGGGATTTGAAAGATTAATTATGTACCTAACAGGTGTAGATAACATTCGTGATGTTATTCCATATCCTAGAACTCCTAAGAACTGTGAATATTAACATTTAAAGTAGACCTTGTGTCTACTTTTTTTAATTTTTCTATGTTATACTTAATAAAATCATTAAAATAAGGAGATATTATTATGAAGCAAATATCAACATTAAAAGCACCAAAGGCAGTAGGACCATATAGCCAAGCTATAGAAATAGATGGACTAGTTTTTGTATCAGGTCAAATTCCTATTAATCCAGAAACTGGCACAATTGATGCTAAAAATATAGAAGAGGAAACACATCAAGCAATTAAAAATGTTGGTGCAATTTTATCTCAAGCAGGCCTATCTTTTGATAATGTTGTTAAATCAACTGTATTTATCAAAAACATTAATGACTTTGGTAAAATAAACCAAATATATGAAGGATACTTTGTATCTAAGCCTGCAAGAAGCCTAGTTGAGGTATCAAATCTACCTAAGGGTGCTAATATTGAAATAGAAGTTATAGCTAAAAAGTAAACCAATACATAATTTCACATAATCTTACGAAAATTTGATTATAATTTATTTCTATAATGTAAGTGTCTTAAGAGGGTAACTATCATTCTCCCTAAGATAGATTACTTTTTCATAAGCAAACTATAACTCTCCCAATTAAAAGAATAGGGCTAGCTAATAACTAGTCCTATTTCTTTTGTTTTTCTTTAAATTTTTATAATTTATGCTATAATTGATTAGGTAGTAGATTATTGAGGAGTTTTATTATGTTAGATATTAAATTTGTAAGAGAAAATCCAGAAATAGTAAAAGAAAATATAAAGAAGAAATTTCAAGATGAAAAGCTTCCACTTGTTGATGAGGTAATTGAGCTTGATAAGAAAATTAGATCATTAAAGCAAGAGGGAGAATCTTTAAGAGCATCTCGTAATGACTTATCAAAGCAAATTGGTCAATTAATGAGAGAAAAGAAGATTGACGAAGCTAATAAGATCAAGGAAACAGTTAATAAGAATAATCAAAGAATTGCAGAAATTGATCCAGAATTAGAAGAATTATCAGCTGAATTAACTAAGAAGATGATGGTTATTCCTAATATCATTGATAAGAGTGTTCCAGTTGGTAAAGATGATAGCGAGAATGTTGAAATTGAAAAGTTTGGTGAACCAGTTGTTCCAAACTATGAAATTCCATATCATGCAGATATCATCGCTAAATTCAATGGTTTAGATAAGGAAGCATCAGGAAGAACATCAGGAAATGGTTTCTATTATTTATTTGGTGATATCGCAAGATTACATTCAGCTATGCTATCTTATGCAAGAGACTTTATGATTGATAAGGGCTTCACTTATGCAATTCCACCATTTATGATTCACTCAGATGTTGTAAATGGAGTTATGTCATTTGCTGAAATGGAAAACATGATGTATAAGATTGAAGGAGAAGACTTATACTTAATCGGTACATCAGAGCATTCAATGATTGGTAGATTCAAAAATCAAATCGTTAAGGAATCAGAGCTTCCTATTAGATTAACATCATATTCACCATGCTTCAGAAAAGAAGTTGGTGCTCATGGTATTGAAGAGCGTGGTATTTATAGAGTACATCAATTCGAAAAGCAAGAAATGATAGTATTATGTAAGCCTGAGGATTCAATGAAGTGGTATAACAACATGTGGAGCTATACAGTTGAATTCTTTAGATCATTAGATGTTCCTGTAAGAACACTTGAATGCTGCAGCGGTGATTTAGCTGACTTAAAGGTTAAGTCATGTGATGTTGAGGCTTGGAGCCCACGTCAAAAGAAGTATTTCGAGGTTGGTTCATGCTCAACTTTAGGTGATGCTCAAGCTAGACGTCTTGGTATTAGAACAAAGAATGAGGATGGTACATACCTACTTCATACATTAAATAATACAGTATTAGCTACTCCAAGAGGCTTAATTGCAGTACTTGAGAATAACTATAATGAGGATGGCTCAGTCAATATCCCTAAGGCATTACAACCTTATATGGGTGGAAAAACAATAATAAAGTAATTTAATTAAAGTGAGGTTTATTAAAAAATAAATTTCACTTTTTTTATTTTTAAGTGTTGACAAATAAAAAATAGTTTGTATAATTAAATTGCATACAATTAAATTTGATGCAAAGTTATGGAGGTAATAATATGGCAAGTATTTATGATTTTGAAGTAAAAACTAGAAAAGGTGAAATGGTATCATTAAATGAATATAAAGGTAAGACCTTACTAATTATTAATTCCGCAACAGGCTGTGGTTTTACTCCACAATATGATGAGCTTGAAGCTTTATATAATGATTATAAGGATAAGGATTTTGTAATTCTTGATTTCCCATGTAATCAATTTAAGGAACAAGCTAAGGGTACAGATGAAGAGATTTACGAATTCTGTACAACTAAGTTCAATATTAAATTTCCAATTTTTTCTAAAGTAGAAGTAAATGGAGAAAATAAAATTCCTCTATTTGGATATTTAGAGGAGAGCGCTCCTTATAAGAAGCCAAAGGGATTTAAGAACAAATCTGTTATGAAGCTTTTAGAAAAAATGAGTAATACCAAGGGAACAAATGAGATCAGATGGAATTTCACTAAGTTCCTAGTTGACAAAGCTGGTAATGTTTGTGATAGATTTGAACCTGTAGAGTCTATTAAAGACATTAGAAAGAGACTTGAAGAAATTTTATAGATTTTATATTTTGTGTGTTGTTTTTATACAATTAAATAGTATATAATTTATAATAGTCGAGGTTATAACTATGGATAAATACGATTCACTAAAAATAGAAAATCAAATATGCTTCCCTCTTTATGCATGTAGTAAAGAAGTTATAAGATTATATAAGCCATTTTTAGATATGCTTGATTTAACTTATACTCAATATATTACCATGATGGTATTATGGGAATATAGAGAACTAAATGTTAAAGAGTTAGGTGAAAAAATATACCTTGATTCAGGCACCCTTACTCCCTTACTCAAAAAGCTAGAATCAAAGGGATATATCAAAAGATCAAGATCTAAAGAGGATGAAAGAAATCTTTTAATTTCAATTACAGATGAAGGAATGTCTTTAAGAGAGGAAGCTCTTCAAGTGCCAGAAAAAATGGCAGGCTGTGTAAAATTAGATATGGAATCTGCAAAGAATCTATATGATATCTTATACAAGCTTTTAAATAATTTTAAAGGTAATTAAGCCAAGTGATTGGCTTTTTTATTTTTATAAAGTTGAAAAAGAAATTTTAAAGTGGTAAAATTAGTTGATTTTCTAATTTTAGGGAGAATAATATGATTAAACGAATAAATTCAAGTAAGCAAACTGAATATTTGTATTGTTTAGTTATATCAGTTATAACTTTATTTGGCTGGTATTTTAAGTCAAAATGGGGATATATGACTATTATTCCTGTAACTTTACTTGCTGTAACTATATTAAATGATTTTAAGTATATGGCTATATCAGGCTTAGGCTTAATATTCTCTGTGGGTACAGGCTATACAGCAAACACCCTAGAATTCCCTATGCAGTTCGCTGTGGCGATAGTTTTATATGTAGCGATAGGCCTTATCTACATTATTAGAAATGGTATCCATATAAAAAATGTAAAGTCCTGTATCGGACTTTTAGCATTAGGTATATTATCTCCAATTCCACTTATTTGGAATAATGTAATTGAGGCAAATGAAAGAATATTATATTTTGTTTATTTAAGCTATTTCTTATATTTATTAATATATATTCTATTTGTAGTCACTCTAAAGAAGGATTCATTTAGAATGATTAAGACAGCTATGGTATTTATGACCCTAGTAATAGCATTAGAATGTATATTTGCAAGTATGAAGTTTGGCTTTGTTAAGGGTATTAATTTAGGATGGGCTATAACGATAGATGCAGGTATAACAATGCTTGTTGGGCTTCCATTTATATTTATAGATTTAATCCACGAAAAGAATTATATTAAGCTAATTATTTCTGATTTAATATTAATTGTTGTTATATTTGGTTGTGCTCTAACAGTAAGTAGAGGTACATATTTATTTGGTATTATTGAGCTTGGATTATTATATATATTCTCACTAATTAAGGCAAAGAAGAAGATATTCCTACTACTATCAACATTAGTTGTATTAATAGCTGCAGTACTAACACTACACTTTACTATTACACTACCTGAGGCATATCATAAGGTAGTTGATATAGTATTCGCAGTAGATTTCAATGATAATGGTAGATTTAGATTATGGCAAAAAGCCTATGACATTTGGAAGCAAAATGGTCTTAATATAGTATTTGGTGCTGGTATTATGCCAATACCATCAGCTCAAGTTATTTCTGAATTTGGACTACCAAGCCTAATTTATTTCCATTCAACATTCTTTGAATTATTAGGTACACTTGGTGTACTTGGAGTTTTAGCTTATCTATTCCATATGTTTGAAAAGTATAAGCAATTATTTAAGCTTAATTTAACATGTGGTGTTGTAATGCTTATAGGTTATTTAGCAGTAGATGCCTATGGCTTAATTGATAACACGTTTGCATGTTATTATTATATGATTCCATTAATGATTGTAATGGCATCACTTGATACCCTAAATAAGGGTGAATTTGATATGATAATGGACTACTAACTAGTCCATTTTTTATTATAAAAAAAGAGCTTAAGAAATTATCTTTTCTTAGCTCTATTTGCTTTCTTAATTTGTTTTTGCTTTTCCTTTTTAGGATCTGGCTCTATAAATCTAAATATTTGCTTTTCAACAATTAAAGAAATTAAATCAAGTACCCATAAAATATTCCATCCTAGGAATAATCTAATTATACCCTCAGGTACTCCACCCTTTTCCTTAAATCTAGTAATAAAGCCTAATACCCAACATGTAATAGGTATTATAGCCATTATTATACTTGCTGCTCTATTTAAATTTGCGTAATCTTCTTTTTTAACATTTTCTTCTTGCATATACGTCACCCTTATTTAGAATTATATCATTATATAGTATGAAATTGAATTAAATATTTAATAATTTTAATATTTTTTTAGTTTTAAAAATAAAGAATATATCTAAAAGCCAAAGGATATTAAAACCAAAGAATACTCTTATTATTCCTGCTAAAATGCATTTTTCCTGAAATCTTGTAATTATACCAAGTATCCAAGATGTAAGAGGAAAGATTGCGAGTGCATAAGAGTAGTAGTGACCTATATTAAAATAATCATCATCGAATCTATCTATCATAATCTATATTGAATGGCTAAGAAAAAAGCAAGAAATAAATCTTGCTTCTCTTAAAAATTTTAAACACTTAAAATTCTTAAAATGTGGTTGTCTAGTACCATGAAGATGATATCGCAGATCCATAGGATATTGAATCCGAAGAATACACGGATAATTGCAGCTACGATATGACCATCTTTTGCTCTAGTAAGAATACCTAAAATCCATGAAGTGATAGGAATAATTGCTAGAATAATACTTGCTAGTCTACTTAAACCAAAATAATCTTTCTTTGATGCAGCCATTTTTAATTTCCTTTCTATGTTTTGTATTTTCATTTATTATAGCACGTAATTTAAAATTTTTAAATTAAATTTACGAATAATATTGAAAATGTTACTTTATGATGTATAATTATTTACGTATTTTATAGTGAAAGGAGTCCTAAGACATGACTTTTGACAAGTGGTTTAATAGCCAATCTACACTAGTAAAAGTAATTTTAATCGTTTTACCTTTAGTTGGATGGATTGTTGAGTTATTAGTTAGACTTTCAGTTATGCTTAAAACACAAAAGGTAGAGCACATTGTTGTATTTGTTCTATTCGTAGTATTTGGTTGGGGTTTAATTTTAAACATCATCGATATCATCTATATGTGCATGACTGGTCACTTAATTTTAGCAGAGTAATAATAGGAGGGCTTGGCCCTCTTTTTATTTTTTAATAAATTTACTTGATTATTAAAAATATTATGGTAAAATATAAGGGCTTATCGATTTAAGCAAGGCACACTACTCCGCTGGCAATTGGGAAATATTGGCTATGAGTTTTGTTAATAAGGAGATACTATTATGGCAAACGCAAAAGGACAAGCATTAATTAATGAAATTACTGCTGAATACTTACAAGAACGTCCAAGCTTCAGACCTGGAGACACTGTTAAAGTATTCGTAAAGATTGTCGAAGGTGATACTCATCGTATACAAGTTTTTGAAGGCTTAGTTATGAAGCGTCAAGGAACTGGTATTTCAGAGTCATTTACTGTAAGAAAGATTTCTTATGGTATCGGTGTTGAGCGTACATTCCCTGTTCATACACCAAGTATTGACCATATTGAAGTAGTTAGAAAAGGTAAAGTACGTCGTGCTAGATTAAATTACATCCGTACATTATCTGCAAAGGCTGCTCGTATTAAGGAACGTCGATAATCAATTGACCAGATTAAAAATCTGGTCTTTTTTCTTTTTTATATGATATAATAGTCTTCGTTGAAAACAGGAGGAGATTTATATGAACTTTATTAAAAACAATAAATACATATTGGCTATTGTGTTAGGAATTGTATCAGTTGCATTATTAATACCATCTATTACAGATGTAATTGATATTATGCGTGCACGTATTGAATATGGAGTAGAGGTACCTGCAAGATACTATTTTGATTTAGTTAAATATATTTGTATATTCTTTGCAGAAATTATATTTATTATTATTGGTGTAAGAAGAACACTTGAGAAGTATCTTATAGCAGGAGCAGCAATACTTTATTATGCATCAATGAGTGCAACAATAATTTATGGTATTGTTGTTGATAGTGATTATTCATCTATCTTTAATTTATTAATTGAAGTATTATGCTTAGTTGCAACAATTCTTGCTATAACAAGACCACAATATTTATTTGGCGCAATAGTTGTTATTTTAATCGATTTAGCATTTAATTTATCTAAAACATTTGGTGGTTCAACTTTAGGATTCAGTGTTTTAATATTAGATATCCTATTAATATTTGCTTTATATTTAAGTTGTAGAACTAATAGCTTAAATGAAGTGGATTACGATCAATATAGCTAATTATAGTTAAAAATAGAAGAAGGCTGATAGAAAGCCTTTTTTTCTCCGTATAAAAAGCAAAAAAACAGGCTGTGCCTGTTAAATGCGTTTAATTTGTAAGCTATTAAATTAAGCTCTTTCGATGTTACCCTTCTTTAAAGCTCTAGCAGAAACCTTAACCTTCTTAACGTTTCCGTTTTCGTCCTTGATATGTACAGTTTGAAGGTTAGCCTTCCATGTACGACGAGTAGCATTTAAAGCATGAGAACGACTGTTACCAGTAACTGTTGTCTTACCAGTAATATAGCACTTTGCCATAAAATTACCTCCTACTTGTTAAATCATCAAGCCCCATAATTTTACTATATCTAATATATTATTGCAAGAAAAATATTTATTTTTTAGAAAAAAGATAAATTTTTAAATCAAATGTATATAAATGTGATACACTTTTAGCCTTTTGAAATACATATTTAGCGATAAAGTTTGACATAGATTAAAAAAAGTGATATATTTTTTTTGATTAATATAAGAGGTGTAAATTATTTAGTCTTTTATATTATATATAAATCATTTTTTTATTTTAGGAAATTATAGAGATTTTAGTCTCTTTGCTATATACAAATTTATATTATTTAGGAGGTTTACCATGGGTGTTATTTCGATTGATGTTGCACTATTTAAAAAGATGGTAACTAATGGAGCAATTAATTTAAAAAATAATCACGCAGAAGTGGATTTATTAAACGTATTCCCTGTACCAGATGGAGATACTGGTACTAATATGTCAATGACAGCAATTTCAGGTATTAGAGAACTTGAAAATTGCGAGTCAAGCTCAATCGTTGAAGCTGCTAAGGTTTTATCAAGAGGATGCTTAATGGGTGCTAGAGGTAACTCAGGTGTTATCCTATCACAATTCTTCAGAGGACTTTATGTAGGTATTAAAGAGCTTCAACATAATTATTTAACAATTGATGATTTAATGGCTTGTTTAGAATCAGGTCGTAAAATTGCATATAAGGCTGTTATGGAGCCAGTTGAAGGTACAATTCTAACTGTAGTTAGAGTATCAGCTGAAAAGACTAGAGAGAACTTTGAAAAGTTCACAACTATTGAAGAATTATTAGAATTCTATTTAGCTAGTGCTATTGAGACTTTAAATGATACTCCAAACCTACTTCCTGTATTAAAGGAAGCTGGTGTAGTTGACTCTGGTGGAGCTGGATTCGTTAAGATCATTGAAGGTATGGTAATGGCTTTAAGAGGAGAAATCCTTGAGGTTCAAGATACTGATGTTAAAAAGCCAGAAGTACAAGCTATTAATGTTGAAGATATTAAATATTTCTATTCAATTAATTATGAACTAGAATTAAAGAAGCCAGATCAATTCGAAATTAGAGAATTAAAGGCTGCTTTATCATTAGTTGGTGAGAATTTATCTGTTGAGAGGGATAACAATATTGTTAAGACTCATATTAATACTAACCGTCCAGGTAGAGTTATTGATATTTCTCAAAAACAAGGTGAATTCCAAGTATTAACTATTGAGAACTTAAAATATCAAGCAAAGAAACAAGAGATGGAAGCTGAAAAACCAAGTCCTAAGAAACCATTTGGTTTAATCGCTGTATGTTTCGGTGAAGGAATTTCTCAAACATTCAGAGACTTAGGTGTTGACTACGTTATTGAAGGTGGTCAAACAATGAACCCATCTACTGAGGCTTTCGTTGAAGCAATTAAGAAAGTAAATGCTGAAAATGTAATTATTATTCCAAATAACTCAAATGTTATCATGGCTGCAAATCAAGCTAAGGGCTTAGTAAGTGATACTAATGTAGAAGTATTAAAGGCTAAGACAATGGCTCAAGGTTATGTATCTTTAGTAAATTATAATCCTGAGGCTACACTTGAAGAAAACATGGCAGCTATGCAAGCACAAGTTGAAAGTGTAACATCTGGTGAAATTACATATTCAATTAGAGATACTGAAATTGGTGGAGTTAAGATTCAATCTGGAGATTATATGGGTATTTCAAATGGTGAAATCTTAGTTTCAACTAAAGAAAAGTCAGTATGCTTAAAGGAATTATTAAAGAAAATAATTAAGGAAGATTCAGAAATCATTACATTCTTCCTAGGTGCTGATATTACTGAAGAGGAAGCAGATGCCTTAGAGGATATTTGTACTGAATTAAATCCATCAATCGATGTTGAAGTTGTTGATGGTAAGCAAGAAATATATTCATATATTATTGCGGTTGAATAATTAATATTAAAAATAAAAATGAGCTGGATTCCAGCTCTTTTTTTGAAGGTGAAATCTTGGAGCTAGTAGATATTAAGGGCTTAGGCAAAAAAAGAATAGAAAAACTAAATAATGAGGGAATCTATTCAATTTCTGACCTACTTTTAAGATTTCCGAAAACATATCAGGTATATGAACCAAGAGTAGATAACATTTATGTTAATGAGGTTATATATTTAGAGGGTATGGTTGATTCTAGTCCATCTATGTTTAAATTTAGAGGAAGATCATACGCTATATCATTTAGATTACTTTTAGATAATAACGTTAAGATAAGATGTACATTATATTCTGTTTTAAATCTAGCTTATTCCTTAAAAAAAGGAATAAGAGTTGGTGTTTTATGTAAATATAACGTTAATGATAAATATTTTAATGTTAGAAAGGTTAGATTTACTAATTTAGGATTTAGAATTGAGGCGGATTACGCACTTGAGGGAATTCCAAATCAGTTCATTTCTAAGACGATTGAAAGTATTATTGATTACAATAATAACTTTAGTGAAACTATACCTTTAGATTTAATAAAAAAGTATAGATTATATGAAATAAAGGAATATATCTATAAATCACATTTCCCTTCATCTACAGATGATTTAAAAGAGGT
>JAEEGL014731203.1_pt1 | contig 10152 bp, 7 predicted proteins | sample 9134231 | NCBI WGS metagenome assembly JAEEGL01 (sample SAMN16246548, study PRJNA631951) | gut metagenome | biome: gut microbiome; feature: rumen; material: fiber-attached | host: Bos | place: Iran: Karaj | collected 2018-10
CGACGCCTGCGCCGACGCCGACGCCCCCCCCCGAACCCACGCCGGAGCCCACCCCCGAGCCCCCGGAGATGGTGAGCTTCACCATCCCCTCCGGCTATGTGGACAGCGAGATGACGGAGGAGGATTTCCAGGCCGAGGCCGCAGAGGAGGACATGGAGGTCGTGCTCAATGAGGACGGCTCCCTCACCTACACCATGACGAAGGAGCAGCATGAGCAGCTCATGTCCGAGATGACCGATGATTTCGAGGCGGCGCTCAAGGAGCTCACGGAGGGCGAGGATGCGGTGGAATCCTTCGTGGAGATCAAGCACGACGAGGCCTATTCCGATTTCGACATCCTGGTGGATGCCGAGAAATACAGCGAATGGGACGCCTTCGTCGCCCTTTCCCTCGTCATGTACGCAGGCTCCTACCAGCTCTATTCCGGCAATGCCGATCCCCAGGTGGAGGTGCGCCTGTCGGACGCCGAATCGGGCGAAGTGTACGATACGGTCACCTATCAGGACCTCATGGACTTCATCGAGGGCATGAACGAACTGGATTTCGGCGACGATTGGGATCTGGAGGGCACCGCCTCCTATGAGTTCCCCATCCCCGAGCTGGAGGAGCAGACGGTGCTGGAGGCGGAGGGCATCCTCGTCACGGTGACGGGGATCACCGAGGAGAGCTTCTGGGGCCCCGTCCTGAACTTCCACGTGGAAAACAACACCGACAAGGAGATCCTGGTCACCTGCAGCGGCTTTGCCGTCAATGATTTCTGCTCCACCGATTCCCTCTACTGCACCGTTCCCGCGGGCGAGACGGGGGACGACTTCGTCTACATGCCCACCTCCGCCATGGAGGTCGCCGGGATGACCTTCCTCGGCAAGCTGGATGTCCGGGTCAAGGCCATCGACACGGAATCCTACAGCACCCTGGCCGAGGGCGAGATCGTGGAGCTGCGCACCTCCGACTACGACGAAGACTGGGCCGTGGACCCCGAGGGCACGGAGATCTTCGAGTCCGACGGCATCACCATCAAGTATCTCGGCGCCATCGAAGAGACCATGTGGCAGAACTACAGCATGAACTTCTGCCTGGAGAACACGAGCGACCGGACGGTCTACGTCTCCTGCGAAGAGATGAAGATCAACGGCGTCGAGGTTGAGCCCTGGTTCTATGCGGAGATGCTTCCCGGGAAGAAGACCATCGCCGGCATCGGCTTCAGTACCGGCGAGCTCGAGGAGAAGGAGATCGGAACACCGGAAACGGTGGAAATGACCTTTACGGCCACAGATTCCGACACCTACGACGACATTTTCACCGGTGACCCGGTGACCTTCCCCGCCGGAGAAGGCTGATCCCCCGACGGCAGCACCCCGATCCTCTGACGGAAACACCCCGATCCTCTGACGGAAACACCCCGATCTCCAGACGGAGATCGGGGTGTTTTTTTGGAGCAGCCGGGCAGCATCAGAGGCCGCGTCTTTTGGCGTCCTCCTCCGCCTCCGCCAGGGAGGCGTAGCCCATGCTGACAATGCCGTTTTCCTGCACACGGACGGCGTAGGATTCGCCCGCCGCCTCCAGCGCCCGGATGTGCGTCAGCAGCGCCGCCAGTGTCTTTTCCGAATAGGTCATGAGCTCGCCCTTCTCGTAGGTCTCCACGGAGGCGTAGCCGCCCACCTCCTCGGAAGCGCGCAGCGGGCGGCCCATCTTCCCCACGGCGGGATACTGCCGCCGCAGCTCGATGGTTTGCTTCAGGAGGATCTGCCAGATCTCCTCCGCCAGGCGCAGCTTTTCTTCGCTTGCGGGCGGCAGCTCCCGGCTGAAGATCCCGTAGTGCTCCGGCTCCGTGCTGGCCATCATGTGGATGTATTTTTCCCGCAGCAGGTTCCGGCCCTCCCCGGCGGCCGCCAGGAGATCCTCCCGGTAGGCCTCCAGGGCCTCTTCGCTCCACTCGGAGAACTGGGCCGTGCGCATGTTCACGAACACCGGGCGGTTCTCCTGACAGTCCGCCCGGGTGTCCCCGTTCACCTCGTGAAACATGGGCCACTCCAGCTCCACGATGGCGTCGATCAGTTCCTTTTTCGTCAAAGTCTCTCCTCCCCTTCTTAACCGATGGTGACGTCCAGGGCCGCCAGCCGCGGCTCTTCGATCTTCGACGCCACGGCGAAGGCCTGGTTCACCATAAAATCGTCCGTTTCCTCCGTCAGCCCCTGGGCGCCCAGCTCTGCAAGGATGATCCCGCAGATCTCCTCCACCAGCTCCGCGCGGCTGCTCCCGGGGCAATCGGGCAGGAGACCCAGCCGGGTCACCGCCGCCGCAGCCCGCGGCAGCTCCCGGGCGCCCCGGTACAGCCATTTGTAATAGGGCGCATAGCGCCGATTCAGCAGGTAGACCGCCTGCAGCGCCGCCCGGAGGAATTCCCCCAGGGCCAGGGCCGAGGCCACTTCGTCCCCCCGGCGCAGGCTGCGGGGAAGGTTGTACTGCCCCGCCTGGCCCATGACGTAGAGCCGGGCGGCCAGCTTTTTCCGCCGCACGTCCTCCGGGTAGCCCTTCAGGAGGGTCCGGCGGATGCCGCTGAACTCCCCCATATCGTCCCGGTAGACCTCCCCGTTGGTGGCGGTGGCCAGGTAGTGGTCCGCCACCCGCAGCCACCCGATGGGATCCTCCGGGACCCCGGGGCAGCCGGTGAAGCGCATGTAGAATTCCGGGATGGAGATCACCCCGGACCGGTCCGCCGCCTGGGGGGAGATCTCCGCCAGGTCCCGGGTCTGCTCCGTATAGCGGGCCTGGAGGCGGCTGCCGAAGGTCTCCGCATCCTCCTTCGTCAGCCAGAAACAGAGCCGGGGACCGAAATCGTGGTCCCGGGAGATCTCGTCGTCGAAGCCGAAGCACTCGGAGCCAGGCCCGGCCAGCCCCACCGCCGTCCGCGCCTCGATCTCCGGGAATTCCTCCCGGAGGACCGCCCGGAACACGTTTTCATACAGGTCCCGGGCCAGGGCCAGACCCGTCACGCCGTCTCCTCCCGGAGACGGGTGCGGATGCGCTCCGCAGCCGCGGCATCCTCCGCCTTCTCATAGCTGTAAAGGGCGTTGCGCAGGAGCACCGCCAGCCGCTGCTTCGCGCCGCCGAAGCGCCGCCAGGCGACCGCCGTGTCCTCGAAGGCGCGGCCCGCCTCCGCGAATTTCCCCCGGCGGAACAGGAGCTCCGCCCGGGTCGCCATGGCGGTGAAGCGGTGGATATCCGCCTGCCCCGCCTCGGTGGCGTAGTATTCCAGGGCCAGGGCGGCGTGCTGCTCCGCCTCGGCCAGATCGCCGCAGACGGAGGCGATGTTCAGATGGGAGGAGGCCACCTCGTCCGGGGCCCCGTTCCCCGCCAGAAGGATCTCCAGCGCCCGCCGGAAGTCCTGCAGGGCCTGCTCCCGCTTGTTCTGGGCGCGGTACAGCAGGCCGTGGTTGTTGTAGACCGCCGCCAGCCGCGGGTCCCCCGGGGGAAGCAGCGCCTCGTGAAGGGCGATGGTTTTCCTGTAGAGCTCCTCGGACTGCGCCTCCCGGCCCATGACGCAGAAGCCGGTGGCCGCATTCAGCAGGGTGATGGCCTCCTCCATGGTGCCCTGAAGCCCCAGGGCTTCGATGCAGCGCACCGCCTCCGCATAGAGGCCGTCCATTTCGTCGAAGAGGCAGAACTCCCGGCAGTAGCCCAAGAGGGCGTTGGCGATGGTGAGGGACATGGAATCATCGCCCCGGCGTTCCGCCTCCGCCTTCTGCTCCTTCATGAAGGCGTAGGCCTCGGGGCGCTTCCCCGCCCCGTAATACTCGTCCAGCCGGCGGTAGAATTCGGCAGCATTCACGGGCATTTCCTCCATCCGTCGAAGTATTGTCTTCTATTGTATTTTTGCCCGTTCCTCTTGTCAAGCGGAAGGAGGAAACCGCGGCAATTATCGTTGAAAGGCGGCCTTCGCCGTGTTATAGTTTTAATATCAGAAATCATATATGGGAGTTTTGCCATGAAAAATCGAGAGGTCGTCGAGAGGATCCTCGCCTACCATCCCCCCTTCCCCGCCGATTACCGCGGCTGTGACGACTGGAAGGCCGGCGATCCGGATGCGGAATGCTCCGGCGTCGTCACGGCCCTCACCCCCAGCGTGGGGGTCATCCGAAAGGCCGCGGCGCTGGGAGCCAGCCTGATCGTGGCCCACGAGCCTACGTTTTACACCTCTGCGGACGAGGCGGGCTGGTTCGAGGATTTCCCCAACAGCGTCTATGAGGAAAAAAAGCGGCTGCTGGAGGAAACCGGCATCGCCATCTGGCGGGACCACGACCACCTGCACGCCCACGATCCGGACGGCATCTTCACCGGCGTCATCCGCTATCTGGGGTGGGAGGGCCATGCCCGGGTGGTGCGGGACACGGGGGCTTTCGCCCACTTCATCTGCGATTTCCCGGAGACCACCCTCCGGGAGCTCTGCGGCCACATCGTCCGCAGCATCGGCCTCAACGGGCTGCGCTACGTGGGAGACCCGGACATGCCCGTCCGCTCCCTCGCCATGGTGGGCCACCTTTTCCCCAGCGTGAACGGCAAGCCCCGGCGGGACGGTACGCCCACGGAGTACGGCGTGGGCGTCATCGAGACCCTGGAAACCACGGTGGACGTCATCATGCCGGGAGAGGTCATCGACTGGACGGTGCTCTCCTACGTGCGGGACGCCCTCGAGCTGGGGAAGTGCAAGGCGGTCATCAATCCCGGCCACTTCAACTGGGAGGAGCTGGGCATGAAGTACGCCGCCGACTGGCTGGGTGAGCTGCTGCAGGGAGAGGTGCCCGTGCGTTACGTGCCCTCCGGGGACATGTACCGCTTCATCCTGCGGGAGGAGAAGCCGTGAGGGCGCCTCTGGCGGCCCGGCTGGCGCCGCTGTGCGCCGCTCCCCTGCCGCCCCTGTCGGAGCCGCTGCCCGCGGGCGACATGCCCGGGGACAGGATCCGCATCGGAGAGGAGCACCGCCGGAAGGCGGCCCTCCTGTTCCCCCGGCTGGCGGAAAAGCTGCGGGACGCGGCAGCGGAGCGGGACAAGCTGGTCGTCTCCGTCTACGGCGGCTCCGGCGCGGGCAAGAGCGAGATCGCCTCTCTCCTGGGCGGATACCTCCGGGGCGGCGGCATCGGCTGCTATGTCCTCTCCGGAGACAACTACCCCCGCCGCATCCCCGTGTACAACGACGCGGAGCGGCTGCGGATCTACCGGACGGGCGGGCTTCGCGGCCTGCTGGCAGCGGGCCTGTACAGCGAGGAGGTCCAGAAGGCGCTGGACGCCCTCTGGCCTTCGGACGGAGACGCCGACCCCGGCAGCGACGCCGGGCGTCCCTGGCTGCCCGTCTACCGGGCATGCGGGCGGGAGGCGCTCCGGGCCTACCTGGGGACGCCGCTGGAGCAGGATTACGACGAGCTCTGCGGCATCCTGGAGGCCTTTCACCGGGGCGGCGGCCCCATCTGGCTCAAGCGCATGGGCCGCACGGAGGAGGCGCGCTGGTACTCCCCCGCGGACTTCCGGGAGACGGACGTGCTGATCGTGGAGTGGACCCACGGGGGGAACCCCGCCCTGAAGGGAGTGGACGTCTCCCTCTTCCTCTACTGCACGCCGGAGGAGACCCGGGAGCACCGCCGGAACAGGGCCAGGGACGGAAAGACGGACAGCCCCTTCACCACCATGGTGCTGGAGATCGAGCAGGAGGAGCTGCTGCGCGCCGCCCCCCGGGCCGATCTCATCCTCTCCAAGGCCGGAGACTTCCTGCGGCCGGAGGAGATCCCCGGAGGTGCGCCGGCATGACGGAGAGCAAATGGAACCTGGGGCCCATGCTGAACGCCTACCCCGACAGCATCGGCGGCCGCCTGTCCGACATCGTCGCCCTGCTGGGGCGGCCGGAGCTGCGGGGGGCCTTCCGCTCCTTCTATATCCTGCCCAGCCTCTTCAACACGGACCTGGACCGGGGCTTTTCCGTGATCGACTACGGCATCAGCGAGACCCTGGCCGCGCCGGAGGACCTTCAGGCCCTGGCGGACATGGGCATTGACTTGAAGCTGGATTTCGTGCTGAACCATCTCTCCGTCCTCTCCCCCCAGTTCCAGGACCTGCTGCGCCGGGGGGACGACTCCCCCTGCCGGGATTTCTTCATCGACTGGAACCGCTTCTGGGCCGGGCACGGGGAGATGACGCCGGAGGGCTGGATCCAACCGGACCCCGGGATCATCCGGGACATGTTTTTCCGGAAGGCCGGCCTTCCCCTTCTGATGGTCCGCTTCCCCGACGGGAGAGAGGTGCCCTTCTGGAACACCTTTTACAACGAGGTGCGGTACGAAGCGCCGACGGCCCTCACCCTGGTGCGGGAGCTGGGGCTGCAGTACGGTGCCGCCTCGGAGATCGCGGCGGCCTGCAAAACGCAGCTTGCGGCGGGACGGAAGCCCGGGGAGCTGGACTTCGGCCCCCTGAACGGCCGCAAGGCCGCCGTGGCGGAGTGGCTGGAAGCCCACCGGTGCTACCTGGGACAGATGGATCTGAACGTGGAAAGCCCGGCGGTGATGGACTACTACCGGGAGACCCTGGAGAAGCTGGCAGGCTACGGGGCCGCCATCGTCCGGCTGGACGCCTTTGCCTACGCCGCAAAGGCCCCCGGCCGCCGGAATTTCCTCAACGAGCCGGAGACCTGGGAGCTGCTGGACCGGGTGAAGGGAATGGCTTCGCCCCTGGGCCTCACCCTGCTGCCGGAGATCCACGAATCCTACGGGGAGGGCGTCTACGCCCGGCTGGGGGAAAAGGGCTACCCCGTGTACGATTTCTTCCTTCCCGGCCTCATCATCGACGCCTTTGAGCGGCGCAGCGGGAAGTACCTGCGCGCCTGGGGCGAGGAGATCCTTCGCCGGGGCCTGCGGACGGTGAACATGCTTGGCTGCCACGACGGGATCCCCCTGCTGGACCTGCGGGGCCTGCTGCCGGAGGCGGACATCCGGCGGCTCATCGACACGGTGGTGGCCCGGGGCGGCTTCGTCAAGGACCTCCACGGCGCCGAGAACGTGTATTATCAGGTGAACGCCGCCTATTTCAGCGCCCTGGGGGAGGATGAAGGCCGCCTGCTGCTGGCCCGGGCCCTGCAGCTCTTCATGCCGGGAAAGCCTCAGGTCTGGTACCTGGACCTCTTTGCCGGGCGGAACGACCACGAGGCCATGCGCCGGGCCGGTCCCGGCGGTCACAAGGAGATCAACCGGACGAACCTTTCTTTGGAGACGGCTGCGGAAGCCCTCTCCCGCCCCGTCGTGCGGGATCAGCTTCAGCTTCTGCGCATGCGAAACACCTGCCCCATATTCTGCGAGGAAGTGAAGATCTCCTTTTCCGCCGTCGGCAGCCGCTTATCCATCCTTTGGGAGGCATCCGCCGGGACGGCGGAGCTGGACGCAGACCTGGAAAGCGCAGCCTTCACCGTCCGCGTCTGTGGGCCGGACGGGCTGGATTTCTTCCGCATGGAACGGTGAAACGGAACGGACAAAAACCGGCCCGTGCCGCATGGCACGAGCCGGTTTTCTGCGTTTTGGATTCACACCTGCGCAGTCGGTGCCTCCGTCTTCGGGAGCTTTCTGCTCCGCAGCGCGAACAGGGCCGTAAAGGCTGTGCCCGCCACGATCCAGGAGGCGATATAGATCCACACGATGCACTCCATGGTGCCGAATCTCGGCAGGACGAACCAGATGCACAGGACGCGGAGCAGGCAGATGGTGGTCAGCGTCGTGATCATGGGAACCAGGGTATTGCCCATGCCGCAGCATGCGCCGGAAAAGCCCTCCGCGAAGGAATAGAAGAAGAAAAACGGACACATGAGGGACATGTAGCGCACCACCAGCGGGAGGATCTCCCCGGCGTCGGCGGAGGAAATGAACCAGCCCCCAAAGACGCCGGAGCCAAAATACAGGATCAGACTGATGAACGCCACCGTGCCCGCGCTCATGAGCGTTCCCGTGATCGCGCCCTTCTTCACCCGGTCATACTTGCCCGCGCCGATGTTCTGCGCGGCATAGGTGGTCAGCGCCGGGGACATGGAATCGGCCACCAGCCAGATGAGCAGATCCAGCTTATCGCAGATGCCCCAGGCGGCGATGGCGTCGGTGCCCATGTTGTTGACGCTGGCCTGGATGATGGAGTTGGCGATGGGAAAGAGGATGGACTGGATGGCCAGCGGAAAGCCCTTGAGCATCATGTCCGCGATCTTCTTCCCCGGCGTGTGCAGGAAGCCCTCATGCAGCAGCCCATCCTCAAGCGAGCGGTGCAGCAGCCAGAGCACCGCCGCCGCGCTGATGATCTGCGCAGCCACCGTGGCCGCGGCGGCGCCCGCAACGCCCAGGCGGAACACGCCCACCAGCAGCAGGTCTCCCAGGATATTGACGATGCAGCAGAGCACCAGCACGTAGAGCGGCCGACGGGAGTCACCCATGGCACGGAGAATGCCCGCCGTCATGTTGTAGATCACCATCGCCCACAGTCCGCCGAAATAGATGCCGGTGTAGGTGCGCGTGGGGGACAGAATATCCTCGGGAACGGACATGACACGTATGAGCCAGGGCGTCAGAAGCACGCCGCCCACCGTAAAGGCCACGCCGAGGATCGCCGCCACCGTCAGCGCCGCATGGATGGAATGGTGCAGATCCCGGCGGTCCCCCGCCCCGTAGGCCTTGGAGATGAGGATCGTCGCACCGGCGGCCAGGCCGTTCATAAAGTTCAGCGGGAATCTGAACAGCGTGGCGACGGAGTTGATGGCGGCCAGACCCGTCTTGCCGGTAAACTGCCCGACGATGACGGAATCCGTCATCGAATAGAGCTGCTGGATCAGGCTGCCCAGCATCATGGGCAGGATAAAGGCGATAATGGCGCCGGTGATGTTTCCGGACGTGAGGCTGACGCTTCGCCTGCTTTTGGGTTTTGTCATACGGTCCTTCACAGCTTCTTCACAAAGAGGCAGCGGATGGCGTTCAGCACGGCCACGATCATGACGCCCACGTCGGCGATGATGGCCAGCCACATATTGGCGATGCCGAAGGCCGCCAGCACCAGGCACAGGACCTTGACGCCGATGGCGAAGCCGATGTTCTGCTTGACGATGCCCAGGCACTTGCGGGAGATCTTGATGGCCTTGGCGATCTTCAGGGGATCGTCGTCCATCAGGACCACGTCCGCGGCCTCGATGGCGGCGTCGGAGCCCAGGGCGCCCATGGCGATGCCGATATCGGCCCGGGAGAGGACCGGGGCGTCGTTGATGCCGTCGCCCACGAAGGCCAGGCGGTCGCTGCCGGAGCATTCCTTCAGCAGCTCTTCCACGCAGGAGACCTTATCCGAGGGCAGCAGCTCCGCCCGGTAATCCGTCAGGCCCACTTCCTCGGCGACCTTCTTCGCCACGCTCTCGGCGTCGCCGGTGAGCATGACGGTCTTGCGGACCCCCGCCTGCTTCAGCTGGCGCATGGCCTCTTTGGAGTGCTCCTTGAGCTCGTCGGAGATGACGATGTGTCCGCAGTACTCCCCGTCCAGGGCCACGTGGATGATGGTGCCCACGTGGTGGCAGGGATGGGAATCGGCGCCGATGCGGTTCATCAGCTTCTCGTTGCCCACCGCCACGCTGCGGCCGTCCACCGTAGCCACGATGCCGTGGCCGCTGATCTCCTCTACGGCGGTGACCCGGCGCTGGTCGATCTCCTTGCCGTAAGCGCTCTGCAGGCTCTTGGAGATGGGGTGGGAGGAATGGCACTCTGCCAGGGCGGCGTACTCCAGCAGCTTCTCGTCATCCAGCGGGCTGTGGTGCACCGCGGTGACGGCGAAGTTGCCCTTGGTGATGGTGCCGGTTTTGTCGAAGGCCACCACCTTGACCTCGGAGAGGGTCTCCAGATAGTTGGAGCCCTTCACCAGGATGCCCTGATTGCTGGCGCCGCCGATGCCCGCGAAAAAGCTCAGGGGCACGCTGATGACCACCGCGCAGGGGCAGCTGATGACCAGGAAGGTGCAGGCTCTGAGGATCCAGTCGCTCCAGAGGGCGGAGACGGAGGCGTATGCCCCCCGGCCCACGCCGGTGAACAGGATGAAGAGGGGCGGGACCAGAGCCAGAGCCAGAGCGCAGTAGCAGACGATGGGGGTATAGTACCGGGC
>JAEEGL015379210.1_pt1 | contig 10152 bp, 10 predicted proteins | sample 9134231 | NCBI WGS metagenome assembly JAEEGL01 (sample SAMN16246548, study PRJNA631951) | gut metagenome | biome: gut microbiome; feature: rumen; material: fiber-attached | host: Bos | place: Iran: Karaj | collected 2018-10
GCCCTGCGCGTGCAGCTTTTTCGCCACGGGATAGGCGATGGCGCAGCCCACGCCGCCGCCCACCACGGCCACCTTCTTCAGTCCCTCGGTATGCGTTGGGCGGCCCAGCGGACCCACGAAGTCGTGGATGAACTCGCCCTCCTTCAGGTGGTTGAGGGTAGCCGTCGCGGCGCCGACGATCTGGAAGATGATCGTCACGGTGCCTCGCTCCCGGTCAAAGTCCGCGACCGTCAGCGGGATGCGCTCCCCGTTCTCGTCCGCGCGGAGAATAATGAACTGACCGGGCTCGGCCTTGCGGGCCACCAGCGGCGCCTCCACCTTCATCAGCGTGACGGTGGGGTTCAGACTGCGTTTTTCAAGGATCCTGTTCATGTTGATGCCTCCCATCCAGGAATCTGCGCTTGATTCCCCGGGATTATAGCATAGTGCGCGGAATTCGACAAGTGCCGCGTCAGATTCATGACAGGTCCTTGAATTCATTCCGAAATTGTGGTATGATGATGCTGGCAGGATAGAATCAAAGAATATGCTTTCGCGGAAAGAGCACAGGCATGGCAAAAGAACGCATCGGCATCATGGGAGGGACCTTCAATCCCATCCACCTGGGGCATATCGCCATGGCGCAGGCGGCCATCAAGGCCGGCTCGCTGGACCGGGTGCTGTTTCTCCCTGACGGGCAGCCGCCCCACAAATCGGGGATCGCACCGGCGGAACACCGCTGGCGCATGGTTTGTGCCGCCGTCGCGCCGTACAAGCGCATGGAGCCGAGCCGCATGGAGCTGGACCGCACCGGCACCACCTACACATTCGACACCCTGACGGCGCTGCGGGAGCTCTATCCCAAGGCTTCGCTGTTCTATATCATCGGCGCGGACACGCTGATGCAGCTCCACACCTGGCACCGCTGGCAGGAAGTATTGACGCTGTGCACGTTCCTCGTCTGTCCCCGGGACGATCTGACGCCCGGCGAGGAATTCAGGCAGGAGCGCCGCCGCCTGCAGGAGATGGGCGCGCGCTTCGTCATGGTGGACATGAAGCCCGTGGATGTCTCTTCCACCGCGATCCGGGAGGCGCTTCCCTCGGATGAGCCGATCGGGCACTTTGATCCCGCCGTGCAGGAATACATCGGTCTGACGGGGCTGTACGGGCTGTCTCCCCGGGTGCCGGAGGCGGACGACTGGATGCCCCGGCTGTTTGCCGACCTCACGGGACGCCGCTTTGCCCACACCCTCGGCGTGGCCTGGAGCGCGAGGCACCTGGCGCAGATCCACGGTGAGGACGCGTACAAAGCCGAAGCCGCGGCCCTGCTGCACGACTGCGCCAAATGCCTGCCGCTGAAGGACATGCAGCGGATCGCCGCCGACGCGAAGATCACGCAGGACCGCTCCGTGCTGGAGAGCGGGGCCCTGCTGCACGCCCCCGTAGGCGCCTGGATGGCGGAGCACGTGTACGGCGTGACGGACCCGGAGATCCTCAGCGCCATCGCGGCCCACACGACCGGCAAGCCCGGCATGAGCGGGCTGGACATGGTGGTCAACATCGCGGACACCATCGAACCCGGACGGGAGTCGTATCCCCTGCTGTCCAGGATCCGGGAGGCCAGCGAGCGCTCATTGCGGGAGGCCATGCTGCTGTGCCTGTCCGGCACCGTGGAACACGTGGAGAAGAGCGGGCGTTTTCTGAACACGGGCACCCTGCAGACCCTGACGTGGCTCTGCGGACATATCGCCGAAACCGGCGGCGGGAGCGAGACCGCCGTTACGAATATCCATCACGCAGCAAAAGGAGGCTGAACTATGGAGGGAAACGAACTGGTACAAAAAATCGCGTCGGTGCTCTGGGAACGCAAGGCACTGGATATCGTGGCGCTGGATGTGCGGGAGCTGACCGTCCTGTGCGACTATATGATCATCGCCTCGGGCCGCAACGCCAATCAGGTCAAGGCCCTGTATGACGATGTGGACGACGCCATGGCCAGGGAGGGGCTGCAGCTGCGCCGCTCCGAGGGTTCCGCGGAGGGCCGCTGGGTGGTGCTGGACTATTCCACCATCCTCGTGCATATCTTCCACCAGGACGAGCGCGCGTTCTACAATCTCGAACGCCTGTGGGACGACGGGACCAACAAGATCCTGCTCCCCTTCGATCAGACCGAGCCCGGCTGATCTTCCTTACAAAAGCATATCCGCCGCCAGGCTGTTCCGCGCGTTGCTTGAGGCCCGCGACCCGGTGTCGGTTTTGTGCGCTCAATATGATGATTCCGGAGGCAGCAACATGAACCCCCACGACAAGCGTCACGAATCGCGGGATGATTATCTGGAGGCCATCCTGCGCATCACCGAGGAAAAAGGCAGCTGCCGCTCGGTGGATATCGCCCGCCAGCTGGATGTCAGCAAGCCTTCCGTATCCGGCGCCCTGAACCAGCTGCAAGCCGACGGACTCGCCGGCATGGACGGCGAAAAGAACATCTTCCTCACCGAGAACGGGCTGGCCATCGCGGCCGAGACCCTGGCCCGCCACACCTGGTTCAAGCAGTTCCTGATGAGCGCCGGCGTCGCGGAGGCAACGGCCGAGGATGAGGCCTGCGCCATGGAGCACATGATCAGCGCCGATACTTTCATGAAGCTGATGGCCCACTACCCGGTGGAGTAGTCCGACGCAAAACCGCGCCTTCCGGCGATGAGCCCGGGAGGCGCGGTTTTGCGTGTCCGCTTATGCTGCGGTCTATTCTTTTTCGTAGGCGAGGCGCGGATCGTCGTCCTGGGGCACATGGATGATGCCCCGGCGCACGAAGCCGCACTTTTCAAGCAGACGCTGCATGGGGATGTTGTCGGGATGGGTATCCGCCCGCAGACGGGGCGAACGCTCCGCGCACCATCCGACACAGAAGGTGCCGATGCCGCGGACGGAACCGTCGGACGCCAGCCGGTGGATCACCCCGTAGGGACCGGGATGCTGCCATGCGCCCTGCTCGATCCGTGCGTAGCCTGGCTCCGGCTCATCCCCCGCAAGGAAGACGAAGGCGCCGCAGACCCGGCCGCCGTCCACGCAGACATAGCCGCGGCCGGTATCGATATCCTCCCGCAGGATCTCCGCCGGCGGCCAGCCGTTGGCGGCCCACTGGCGGGGATTCCCGTGATCGGCCATGAAGGCGCGCGCCCGGGCGTACAATTCCGTCAGGGCCGGCAGGTCGGCGCGCTGCGCTTTCCGGATCGAAAGACTCATTTCACATTCCTCCCGGCCCATCATAGCACAGGCCGGGCGGGTCCGCAAGCCCGCGGAGCCGGCGCGTTCAGGCCGCCGGGTCTTCTTTCTCCGACGGGCTCCCGTCCTTTTCCGCCACCTTCCACCCGCAGATCGCCAGGGTGCCGCCGCTCAGGCAGAGAAGGCCCAGAAGCGCGCGGGAGACCGTATTGTCCACGAAATTCATCATGGGGTTGAACTGGTCCAGGATCATGAACACGATGAACATGATGCCGAGCACCGTCGTGACATGGGCAGCGAGATCATGAAGTCTGCGCATCAGTTATCCACCTCCACCAGAAGGATCGCGTCGCTGGAAGCCCGGCCGCCGCCTGAGGGCTGGTTGATCACATCGCCGTCCCAGACCATCACGGAGGAGTTTCCGCCGTCCAGGTTGTAGGCAGCCTTGCAGCCCAGATCCTCAAAGAGCTGAGAAAGCTGCGCCAGGCTCATGCCGGAGGACTCGCCCCGGCCGTCCACCACCACCATGCAGTAGTGGCCCGGTGCATAGTAGCCGATGGCCGTCCGCGGATTGGCGGAGGTCAGCCTGCGGGTGGAGGTGAAGACGCTGACGGCCTTTCCGTCCGCGTCCAGCAGGGAGGGCCCGAAGGTCCATGCCTGCCATGCGCCGTCGGCAACGGCTTCCTCCACGCTGAAATCGCTGCCGGCCATGACCCGCATGGTGCCGTCGTAGTACAGGACGCAGACATCGCAGTCGGTGGCATTGGCGCGGTAGATCACGCCGTTGCGGATCACCACGCCCTCCTGCGTGTTGCCGTAGTAGTCGCCGTTGATGGCCAGCAGCGCGCCGGATGATGCCGCCATGTCCCCGATCTCATCCCGGTAGCCGCTGCCGTAGGTGCCCCCGGCCAGCGCGGTCTGAACAGAAGTCACATCGTCGGCATAGATGTCCGCCACATAGTAGGTGACCTGGCCGTCGGCCGTCGTATGCTCCGTGACCGTCACCGAGATGCCGGAGCCGGTGTAGCTGCCGACGGTCCGGATCGTTTCCCCGCCGGATCGGTCCGGGGATCCCTCACTGACAGACACGGGGTCCGCCGCGCCCTCCGCGGAGGAGGATGTCCCGCCGGATGCGACCGCGCTGCCGCCCTTCTCCGAGGAACCCGAGCCGCGGGACTTTCCTCCCCGGCTCTTGCTTCTGCCCCCGGAAGCGGTGCCTGCCTGCGAGGATGCGGACATGCTGTGTCCCGTCGCCGGTTCAGCCGATGGGTCGGTCTCGGCGGCAATGGCATCCGCCGTTGTCCGGTCGGCCGTCGCCCGGGAATCGGAGACGCTTTTCTCTGTCCCGGTCTCCGCAGCCATACTGTCCGCTGCCGCGGTCGGAGGGGAAATGGTGATGCCCACGCTTTCCTGCTGCCTCGGCAGCACATGGTGGAACAGCGCGAACAACGTCAGGCCGATCCCGGCCAACAGCGCGTCCAGCAGCAGGTTTCGCAGGATTCGTCTCTTCTTCATCATGGTTTCCTCTCTTTCGATCATGTCTGTCCACCTGAGGTATACTGAGCATCCCGGTACGCCTCCATCTGCTCCGTCGTCCCGCACATGCCGTTGTGCAGCCCGCAGTCCGGGTCCGAGGTCAGGTCCCAGTCACGCCCGGCCACCGTGAGGATCAGACCGGGTCCGTCCGCGTCTCCTCCCATGCTGACCGTGACCGTCATCTCTCCCGGATCCAGCCCGAGGATCCGCAGGGCATCCCAGTCGCTGCCGCAGGCGATCTCAGGGAGGCACAGGACTGCCGCCTGCTCTCCGGAGAGCAGTATGAGCCTCCCATATCCCCGGTCTGCCAGTTCTTCGCAGGCCCGCAGGGTCAGGGTCCAGGTGACGGCGCCGTCCCCGGCGGTCCGGGTCAGGATGAGGGTGTCCGTGCTCTCCCCCTCCCATCGGACGGTCTGCGGGACAAACAGCGCGGTCTCGCCTTCCCGCTCCGCTTTGATGGTGAGCGGGAGTTCTGTTTCCTCTATGGTGAGCCGTGCCATACCTTCCGCGGCGGCAGCGGATGTCTTCCCGGCCGGTTTCGCCTTTCTGCCTCCGCTGCCGCGGGTCTTTCCGGAGGATCTCTTCTTTCTTCCTGATGTGCCGCCGCTGTCGGCGGTTTCTTCCTCCAGATCCGTGGCGGTGGCGCACTCCTCGGGATCGGCATCCTCCTCCAGGTCTGTGGCGGTGGCACATTCATTCTCCGGATCAGCAGTCTCATCCAGGTCCGTGGCGGTGGCGCACTCCTCGGGATCAGCATCCTCCTCCAGGTCTGTGGCGGTGGCGCATTCCTCGGGATCGGTGTCCCCCTCCAGGTCGGTGGCGGTGGCGCATTCTTCCTCCGGGACGGCGTCCCCGTCCGGATCCGTGATCGTGGCAGCGGACGTTTCGCCGACCGCCGTGCTCTCTTCCGGGCCATCGTCGGCGTCTTCGTCCGGCAGATCGGTCCGGGTGGCGGTAACCTGTTGCTGATCGTCGGCGTCGGCATCCTTATCCGGAGATGCGTATTCCGCGCCGTTTTCTTCCGTATCCGTTTCGGCGTCCGCGCTGCCGGCTTCCCGTGTCTCTTCATCCGCAGCCGCCTCGGTCCCGGCATCCTCCGCATCCGGCGATCCGACCGGGACCGCGGTGACGGTCGTACTGAAGCCGCTTCCGTCCTCTGTCTCGGCAACGTCCATCCGCCACACGTCAGCGGGATACAGACCGGGGTCAAGCCGGACAAGGGACACTTCCGCCGCCCGCACGCCGGAGAGCGTGATCCGGTCCGTATGCAGCCAGAGGGTCACTCCGAAGAGCCGAAGCTCCGCAAAGCTGCCGTCATAACGGAAGCCGTCCACGATGATGTGGAATGCGCCGATGCCGCTGACGGCGTGCAGAGCGCTTTCGGCGCTGTCCTCCGGTGCTTCCGTTTCGTCCGCCGGCAGGTCGCAGGGAGAAGCGCTCTCTCCCTCCCCCACGGCAAGAACGGGCAGCAGCAGGGCCATCAGCAGTGTCAGGATCCGGATCATCCTCTTCATGCAAGTTCCTCCCTTCGGTCTTTCATGATCCCGGAACCATGGTATCTCCGCCGTCTGACCGGCACAGGGAAGGATCCTGAACATTGGGTGAACATGGTTTTCCCGGCCCGCCCGGCGCCGGGAATGCGGTTGACAAAAGCCCCGCATTCCATATAATCTGCTTGAAAGCATTCTGTATGCCGCACTGTCGGCGGATCTGGGAGGCATCATGAACAGCAGACGGATCCTCACCTTCGCGCTCGCGGTCCTGACCGTGGTCCTGTGCGCGGCCCTGTGCGCGGCCGTGCTGGTTCAGTACCACGGCGGCCTGCGGGCCAGGGAAGCCGCAGGCTCGCAGCTGATCCCGCTTTTCACGCCGGAGGCCGTGGGACAGAAGCTCCTGTGGATCGCGCCGCTCTTTGGGTGCTGGCTGGTGCTCGCGCTGATCGCCGGGCTGACCGTCGGTGCGCCCAAGAGCATCAAGACCCCGGTGCAATGCACGGAGCACTTTATCGCCGTGCTTCGCGCCAGGCTGACGCAGATCCCGGCAGACGCCGATCGCGAGGCGTCGCGCCGCCGCCGCGTGATGCTGGCCGCCGGAGCCGTGCTGGCCGTCTGTGCGGGCTGGTCCGGCATCTGGCTGCTGGACGGACGGAACTTCCCCGCATGGCAGGAGACCCCGCTCGAAACCGTCATGGAAAGGCTGCCGGTGAACCTCCTGCCGGCGCTTTGCGCGGCCTTCACTGCCCTTCTCGTCGCGGCGGAGCTGTGCCACAGGAGCCGCAGGCGGGAGACGGACATCCTGCTGGCCGCTGTCCGGGAGCAGAAGCCCGGAAGGGTCTCCCTCCCCATGGAGAGCGTCGAAGAGGATGAGCGGCTGTGGCTTATGCGCGGCGCGCTGCTGGTCCTCGCCGTAGCGCTGATCATCGATGGCATCACCAACGGAGGGCTCCACGACGTATTCGTGAAAGCGACCAATATTTGTACGGAGTGTATCGGCCTTGGCTAAGATGAAAGAATGGTGGCTGGCCCACCGACCCACCACCCGCCGCCTGGTGCAGCTGTACGCGGCCCTGCTGCAGAACGCCCACCTGCGCGGCTTCGTGGATGGAGAGATCTACAAAGGCAAGACGAAATCGGTGTGCGTCCCGGGGCTGAACTGCTACTCCTGTCCGGCCGCCGTCGGCGCCTGTCCCCTCGGCTCGCTGCAGAACGCGATCGCGGCCCAGGCCGACCGGCCGGCCTTCTATGTCGTCGGCACGCTGCTGCTCTTTGGGCTGGCGCTGGGCCGCGTGATCTGCGGCTGGCTCTGTCCGCTGGGGCTCATCCAGGAACTGCTGCACAAAGTCCCGACCCCGAAGGTGCGCAAGAACCGCTTTACACGGATCCTCTCCTGGCTGAAATATGTGATCCTGGCCGTTTTCGTCCTCATTATCCCCTTCTGGTACAGCCTGCAGCGCTATCCTGTCCCGGCCTTCTGCAAATACATCTGCCCCGCCGGCACGCTGGAAGGCGCCGTCGGGCTGCTGTCGAACGAGGCCAACGCAAATCTGTTCGGCATGCTGGGCATCCTGTTCACGCGAAAATTCATCATCCTCGCGCTGATCCTGACCGCCTGTGTGTTCGTCTACCGCGCTTTCTGCCGTTTCCTGTGCCCGCTGGGGGCCATTTACGGACTGTTTGCCAGGGTCGCGCTGCTGGGCGTACGGGTGGACCGCCTCAGCTGCACGGGCTGCGGCGCCTGCGTCAGGTCCTGCCCCATGGACATCACGCGGGTGGGCGATCATGAATGCATCCACTGCGGCAAGTGCATCGATGTCTGCCCTGAAAAAGCCATTGAACTGAAGGCCGGAAGGCTCACCCTCAAAGGGCCGCAGATCGCCCTGACGAAAAGAGGAGAAAACCCATGAAAAGGCTTGCCTGGATCCTCGCGCTGGCTGTTCTCGCCGCGGCGCTTGTCGTCTTCAACCTTCCCGAGCCGGCAACGCAGGCTTCGGCCGAGGTCACTGATTCCGATGCTGCCGACCCCGCCGCCGGTGCCGTCGTCGAAGAACCGTCAGCCGAAGAAGCCTCCGTCAGCGGCGACGCAGCTGACGATGTGCCCGGCAAGGCCTCTTCCGGCGAGGACACGGAGACGAACGGGAGCGCGACGGATCACGCTGATCCCTCGCTCTATGCTTCCGATGCCCCGGTGGGAAGCGAAGTCGGCGATCAGCTGCCCGACTTCACCATTCAGACCCTGGGTGGCAAGGAGTTCGTGCTCAGCGCGCATCGCGGCAAGGTGGTGGTCCTCAACTTCTGGGCCACCTGGTGCACGCCCTGCGTCAACGAGCTGCCGCATTTCGACCGCCTGCAGGCCGAACATCCGGAGGATGTGGCTGTGCTGGCTGTCCACTCGGACTTCACTACCGCGGATGTGCCCGCCTATGTGGAGGATCTGCCCTACGGCATCGCTTTCGCGCTGGATGCCAGCGGCGACGTCGGCCGCATGGTTGGAGGGACCACCAGCCTCCCCCGTACGCTGGTCCTGAATGCACGGGGCGAGATCATCTACAACCAGCCCGGATCCGTCACCTACGAGGTCCTGGAAGAGCTCGTCACGCTCGCGCAGTCGCCTGCGGATGACTGAGGACGGCTGCCGGTCAGCACGCCGGGGATAGCCGTTGACGAAGACCGCCGCTTCCTGCCCGCGCCGTGGCAGGCGGTCATCTGTCGGCGTACCCCGGGCCATGCGCTCTTGCCTTGACGTATCCCGGCGAATGGTTACTATTCACCCTTCGTGCGGTTGGACGGCGAGAAGCGCACCCGAAGACGCCATTCCAAGAGAGACCGGGTCGCTTCCCATGCCTGCCATCCGCGGGAGCGTCTTTCAAGGGGGTCCGGGGGACGCTTTCCCGCGGAAAGCGTCCCCCGGCCAGCGCGCTCTCTCCTCCCCCTCCCCGGTGGGGAGGGGGCCGGGGGTGGGGTGAACAGTAACTTCCGCGTCGCTCCGGCGGCGCATTTTTTCGTCCCGACCCCCTTGACAATCGACCGGAACGGAGTACAATAGACTTGCAAGGTCAAAGAAAGTCAAAAAGCCTTGCGAATACCGATCAGAACGGAGGCTGATGACCATGGCAGCCACGAACAATTATACCCGGAAGTCCCAGGCAGCCGTACGGCGCGCCCAGCAGATCGCGCTGGAATACCAGCACATGGCCGTGGACCAGGAGCATCTGGCAGCGGCGCTGCTGGAGGACGGGGAAGGGCTGATCCCTCAGCTGCTGAAGAAGGCGGACGTCAGCGTCGAAGCCCTGCAGAGCGAACTGAAGGACGCCCTTGAGCGCACGCCCCGGGTCTCCGGATCGGGACGGGAGCCGGACAAGATCTACATCTCCCAGGAGCTGGACAAGGCGCTGAATGAGGCGGACGCCCAGGCGAAGCAGATGAAGGACGAGTACGTTTCCGTCGAGCATCTGTGGATGGGCATCGCCGCCAGGCCCAACGACAGGATGAAGCGCCTGCTGGACGGTCTGGGCTACAAGGCCGACCGCTTCCTGAAGGCCCTCAGCGAGGTGCGGGGCGCCACCCGCGTCACCAGCGACAACCCGGAGGAGACCTACGACGCGCTGAAGAAGTACGGCACCGACCTGGTCGACATGGCCCGCAAGCAGAAGCTGGATCCGGTCATCGGCCGGGACAGCGAGATCCGCAACGTGGTGCGCATCCTCTCCCGGAAGACGAAGAACAACCCCGTCCTCATCGGCGAGCCCGGCGTTGGCAAGACCGCCGTGGTGGAGAGCCTGGCCCAGCGGATCGTCCGGGGCGACGTGCCCGACAGCCTGAAGGACAAGACCATCTTCTCCCTGGACATGGGCAGCCTGATCGCCGGCGCGAAGTTCCGCGGCGAGTTCGAGGAACGGCTGAAGGCCGTCCTGGCTGA
>JAEEGL016438264.1_pt1 | contig 10152 bp, 7 predicted proteins | sample 9134231 | NCBI WGS metagenome assembly JAEEGL01 (sample SAMN16246548, study PRJNA631951) | gut metagenome | biome: gut microbiome; feature: rumen; material: fiber-attached | host: Bos | place: Iran: Karaj | collected 2018-10
GCCGCCCGCTACCTGTCCACCGACGAGACCCTCATCCCGCTGCCGGGCGAACCGGCACCGGTCAAGGGCACGCCGATGGATTTCACCACGGCCAAGCCCATTGGACGCGATCTGAAGGCCGATTTTCCGGCCTTAAACTATGGCAAGGGCTACGACAACTGCTTCGTGGTGGACGACTGGCAGAAAGGGATGGTGCGCCCCGTGGCGCGGCTGGCCGAGCCCGTGACAGGTCGTCAGCTGACCGTCAGCACCGATGCCCCCGGCATCCAGGTCTATACCGGCAACTGGCTAGAAGGCTGCCCGCTGTCGAAGAGCGGCAAGGCCTACCATGACTACGACGGCGTCGCCCTCGAATGCCAGTATTTCCCCGACTCGCCCAACCGCCCTGACTTTCCCTTCCAAACGCTCAAGCCCGGCGAGGTGTATGAAAATACGATTGTATTCGCCTTTGAATGAGAAGCCGGGGCAAGCCCATGCAAGCGTAGCAGAGCGGGTGGTTTTTCGGAGCCGCGAGCATTTTTCTGCGAGCGGGACGAAAACCAGAGCTCTGCGTAGCGGTATCAAATGAGTGCCGAACGATTCATAGCAACGAAACTGGCGAAAGGCGGTGAACGCTGGAGCCGGACGAGCAACACCATCGCGTGGATCTCGGTGGCCCTCAGCGTTGCCATCATGATCGTAGCCATTGCCGTGGTGGCGGGTTTCAAGCAGGAAATCCGCAGCCGCGTGACGGGCTTCATGGGCTCAGTGCTGCTGGTACAGCCGGGGCAGGGGCCTATCAATGAACATTATCCGTTCTCGGAAAATCTTTCGTACCGCGAGCGGCTGGCGGCGGAGCCGGTGGTGATGGGCGTGTCGGGCGTGGCCTGGCGTTCGGGTCTCATCAAGACCGACGACAACATCGACGGGCTCTACTTCAAGGGCGTGGATTCGCTCTACGATTTCAGTTTTTTCGGCGACTGTCTGGTGGACGGCGCGTTGCCCGACTATCGCGGACGGATTTCCAACGACATCCTGCTGTCGCGCGTAACGGCGCAGAAGATGGGTTTTTCCGTGGGCGACGATGTGGTGGTATACTTTATCGGCGACGAGGTCAAGGTGCGGAAATTCCGGCTTTGCGGGCTTTATGAGGCGGGTTTGGAGGAGATCGACGCGCGGATGGCCATCACCGACCGGCGGCAAGTCCAGCGGCTGAACGGCTGGGAGGGTGACGAGGTCTCGTCAATGGAGATCCGGCTGAAGCCGGGCACGTCGATCGAGCGGGCGAGCGACCGGATCGAGGAATTGATTTTCATCGAGATGGACGAGGATGACACTGCGCTCTTCGTGACGCACGTGAAGAAGCTCTACGGGCACATTTTCGATTGGCTGGCCTTGCTCGACACCAATGTACTGATGATTCTGTTGCTGATGGTGGTGGTCGCGGGTTTCAACATGATTTCGGCAATGCTGATCATCCTGTTCGAGAAGATTTCGGCCATTGGGTTGTTGAAGGCGCTGGGGATGACTTCGCGTGAGGTGGGGAAGGTGTTCTTATTGCGGGCTGGTGCGTTGGTGGGGAAAGGGATGCTGTGGGGCAACATCGTGGGCGTCGCGGTCTGTCTGGTACAGAAGTACACGCGGCTGATCAAACTCGATCCGGCGAACTATTTTGTCAGTGCGGTCCCGATTGACCTGAACGTCGGCCAATTATTGATCCTGAACCTCGCCGCCGTCCTCCTGATGATGCTCCTGATCTCCCTCTCCACCCGCTTCATCGCCAAAATATCCCCTGACCGAACAATGCGCGTCGAATAAACGCGTCATCGGGGTGACGAGCGCTATAGAAACCGTTTTGTAAACGCCTGTTTATTAGCGTAATGCATACTTCTTTCTGTCCCCGGCGGAACAGAAAGACGAAAGGATTAGAATCTTTGGCAGTAGCGGTAGTAGGTGTCTTCGACGGCGTCGATGTAGGCGGGGGTGGTGATGTCGTGGCGATCGAAGATGGTGGCGACGGAGGCCCATTCGTTGGGATTCAGGCCGAGCGAGTCGGCCTCGGCACGGCGGCGCGCCAGCGCCCCGCCGCCGACGTTGTACGATGCGATGGCGAAACGGACGACATCGGTCGAATCGACCCCTTCCCGGCGGAACTGGTCGATCAGGTCTTCAAAAACCATCGTCCCCAGTTGGATGTTCGTCTCCGGATCGAACAGATCGGCATCCGGCATCCCATAATGCACCGCCGCAATGTCCATCACCTGCATCAGGCCCTTGGCCCCGACCGGTGATACCGCCAGCTCGTTGAACTGCGACTCGTGGAAGATGATGGCCGCCAGCAACCGCCAGTCCATATCGATGAGTCCCGCATATTTCCGGATCAGGAAATCGTAGCGCGAAATCTTCCGCTCCTGCCGGTTCATCGGCCTGAGCCAGCGCAGTGCTGCGACCGGACAGCTGCTCTCCAGCGCCGACGGTTCCACCGTCTGCCCGCACGACCGGATTCCGAGCAGGGAGAAGAGCACAAGCAGGCACACGACAATCCGAAACAGGCGCGACCGGAACATAGGATGAGGAGATTACCAGAAGTAGAACGGCCAGAGAATGCCGAATTTGAAGCCCCGCGTCTGCTTGACGTAGTGATAGGCCGAGAAATAGTCGGACGAAGGCCAGTCCTGGAAGGCGTTTGTGAATTTCAGGAAGATGCAGGCCCGCTTCCACTGGATGTTCGCGAAGATATCGCAATAGGGCACCAGGCCGATGCGTTCGTTGTTCTGCGCATAGAACTGCCCCAGGTCAGGACTGTAGGTCGGTGCATACCAGAGCGTGTTGGCGATGGCGTTCACACCAATCTGCATGTTCATCACGTTCTTCACCACGTCGATGTCAAAATACCAACGCAGATTGAGCGTAAGCTTGGGAAGCGGAAGGACCTCGGCCGGCGCAGAGGTGAGTTGGAAGAGCACCTGGTTGTCGAAATGCAGGCGCCAGACCGTGAAGTCCTTGCGGAGATAGGCACTCATGACGCTCACCGGCGTGTCGTACTGCCGGATGACCGCGAGCGTGTCGTAATAGAGCATGTTAGCCACGAGCGCGTAGCCGAACTTCGCATCGAGCCGCCACTTCGGGATCGAGAGTTCCGCCTCGACGGTGGTCTTCGACACCTTCGAGAAATCGTTGTTCCACTGGTGGTGGTTCAGGTAGATCTGCTGCTCGAACGGATGCGGCGTCTTCAGGCCCGTGTGGAACTTGCCGATGAGATGGATGCCCTGGTCGATGGGATAGATCGACAGGCGCAGCTTCGCATCGGCGTTGAAGTCGAACATGCGGTAGCCCGCGAAATAATAGTCCACATCGGCATTCCAGGCGATGTATTTCTTGAGTTGACCCGACACACCGCCGTAGACGTAGAAATTGTGCTGTGTATCCCACTTCTTTCCCGTCAGGTAGTCGGAGGGCTTGAAGGCGTAGGTCGAAAGGAGCTGGTAGCCCACGCCGGCGTTGATCTTGGCCAGCAGCGCGTCGGGTGCGAAGGGCTGCAACTTGATGAAGAAACGGTTCTCGAAATTGCGCACCGCCAGCTCGTCGGACGACGATGTCTCGTTGATGTAGAAGCGATTGAAGTAGAAATCACGGCCGTAGGTGTCGTTGGCGGCGATTTCATCGGTGTAGAGCTTGTTGTAGGTGGTATATTCCCCGCTGTGGCCGATGTGTGCCATGGTACCTTCGCCCAGCGAAAGCGAATCCTTGTCCTTGCGGAAGAAGTTGAGCGGGATGGCCAGGGTCTGGTGGATGAAGGTGCTGCGGCGCTTGTAGAGATTGTGTGCGCTCGACAGGTTGACCGAGATGGACTTGGTTGTGACCGAGGTGTCGCGGATCCAGAAGGAGTCCTGGATGCCGCCGTTCTCCTGGCGGTCGACGCGCTGGCGGATGTGGCCGAAATTGGCGAAGTAGCGCTTGCCCATGTAGTTGCCGACAATCATCGTGGTGCGGTGGTCGGTGTTCTCGTTGACCAGCATGCCGCGCGAGCCCAGGCGGCGGTAGTCGAGGGTGAAATTGAAGGCCGGGGTGATGTTCTGGGTGGACCGCAGCTTCAGGTTCGACTCTTCCCGGTTCTTGGCGACCAGGGGCATGCCCCAGTAGGCGAGTTCGGTGTAAGGCGTCTTGGTGTTGAACTGCTGCACATTCTCGTCGTTGTAGGTGTCGCCGGCATAGGGGCTGAACATCGGGGCGTCGTCCATTTCCTCGCGGAGGAACCAGTTGTGGTAGAGGGCAGCGGATCCGGACGGGCCGAGCCAGGTGCCGCTGATGTCTTTCTTCATCATCGGCTGCTCGTAATAGTTGCTGTTGGCGGTAGTGTCGAGGCCGGTCTCGTGGAACTCGTTGAAGCGTTTGTCGGAGGTCCAGACGATGATGCGGCGGTAGTACATCGTGTCGGGGATGACGAAGGTCTCGATGACGCGGGGGATAGAGGCGCGGATGCTGTCACGTTCTTCCTTCCGGATGCGGCGCATGGCGCGCTTGATGTCGCTGGTGTCGGGCAGGTACCGGGCGATGGAGTCGAAGTAGTTGCGGCTCAGGGTGTCGAGCAGGGGCAGGGTAGCGGTGTCGATCTCGTGCCAGAAGATGTTGTCGAGCGAGTCGTAGACGGCTTTCAGCCGGAGGGAATCGGCGATGGCTGCGAGTTGCGCCGAATCCAGCGCCGGCACCGTATCGGTGACAGCCAGGCTGTCTCGGGCGGCCAACGAATCAAGCCGTTGAACGATCGAGTCCTGCAAATGCCGGAAATAACGGCTGTGGCCCCTGCCCGAAGCGGATCCGGGTAGAAGCAAGCCTGCGAGAAGCAGGAATAACAGCAGATATTTCCGAAGCACGCCCATGTTATACAATCTTCACGCCAATACGTGCAAGTTCATTCAGCGTGCGCTCGTGGCCCTCTTTGTCGATGTAGGCCAGGCCGGATTCCTGGAGGAAGACGTTGTGCCCCGACTTGACCAGGTCGTAGCAGGTCTCACGGATGCAGTATTCCGTAGCGATGCCGCTCACCAGGACATTCTTCGTCAGGAAATTGTTGAGCTCGATGCCCTCGGCATTGTGGCTTTCAAAGCCGGAATACTGCTCTTTTTTCGGATTGACGCCCTTGAAGAACATGTTCTTCTTGTTCGGACGGTGTTCCGGCAGCGTCACGTCTTTGTAGAACGCCTCGTGGATCTCACCGCCATGCGTCTGCATCACACAGTGCGCCGGCCAGGGACCGCCCTGCTCCTTGAACGAGCAGTGGTTCACCGGATGATGGTCCAGCACATAGAGCACCTGGTCGGTGGGGTAGCGGTTGATGACCCGCACGCTCTCGGCCACGGCTTTCTCCGCGTTGGCGCAGGCCATCGTGCCATCGATGAAATCGTAGAGCATGTCGACCACCACGTGCGTGTAGCGCTCCTGGACGCCGGATTCCTCTTCCTGCATCTTGTTGATCTGATGGATGAGCCGGTTGATCAGGCGCATCTTCAGGTCGTACAGGTCGTCCGAGATGTCCACCTTGTAGTAGTGCGGGTTGATGATACGCGTCTGCGTCTCGTTGAAGGCGGCCAGGTTGGCCTTGTAGTAGTCGCGCTTCTCGTAGATCGTGCGCGGATCCTCGATGATCTTCCCGTTGTCGAACGAAAGTTCCTGCAGCTTCTTCCAGCTGTAGGACCCCGCCGGGAACGTGGTGTATTTCGTCTCGTCGGCCTCGTCGGTAATATGCAGTTCCTCGCCGTTTTCGATGATCTTGGAGAAGGAGTCGCCGCGCAGGCAGGTGACGTCGGCCTTGAACTTGCCGTCCTGGATGATGCGGTAGGTCACCTGGAAGCCCGGGTTGATGAGCTTGGCCTTGTCTTCGCTGCGCTTGAGGATGGGCTCGTCGTCCACCTGCACGAGCTTGTAGACATTGCCGAAGCACGGATTGTGCTTGCTGGTGGCGATGGCGTCGCCCACACCGTAGCTGTCGATGGCCGCGCCCTGTTTCTCCAGATCGGAGATAATGTATTCGTCAAGCGAGTTGGTCGCGAAGATCTTGCAATTCTTCAGCCCTGCCGCGTCGAGCGCCTCGCGGCACTTGACCGAGAGGTACGCCAGGTCGCCGCTGTCGAGGCGGACGCCGTAGCCCTGGGGATAGCTGTCGTCGATGCCGTTGGCCTTGAAGGCCTTGATGGCGTTCTTGACGCCGCATTTGAGGGTGTCGAAGGTGTCGATCAGGAGGATGAGTCCCTCGCCGCGGTGCGTCTTGATATAGGTGTCGAAGGCCCGGTATTCACCGTCAATGGTGCAGCCGAAGGACGTGGTGTAGCTGTGGGCCATGGTGCCGCTGGAAGGGAAGCCGAACTCAACGCCCGCCAGGATATTGGAGGAGCTGGCGCAGCCGCCGATAAACGCGGCCTTCGCGCCATATTGGGCGGCCCAGGGGCCATGGGCGCGGCGGGAGCCGAATTCGCTCACGGGGTGCGAAGCGGCACGGGTCACGCGCGAAGCCTTGGTGGCGATGGCCATCTGGTGGTTCATGATGCAGAGCAGCGGGGTTTCGAGCACCTGTGCCTCGATGATCGGACCGACGACCGTGATGATGGGTTCCTTGGGGAAGGCAATCTCACCTTCCTTCATGGCATAGACCTGTCCCGTAAACTTCATGTGTGCCAGATACTCCCGGAATTCGCGGTAGTCCTCGCCCGGCAGGAACTGCTCGAAGAAAGAGATGTCTTCGCTGCCAAGGCCGGCGATCATCTGCATCGCTTCGCGCGTGCCGCTGACCACCGCCCAGTTGTTGTTGTCGGGTGCCTTGCGGAAGAAAAGGTTGAAGACAGCAATTTTGTCCTTCATGCTGTTTTCGTAGAAGGACTTGCCCATCGTATACTGGTATTTGTCGGAACAATAGGAGATATTGAGCATCGTATCAGAAGTTTAATTTGTCAAGCAAAGAGAGTTCGGACACTTTTCCCACATCGTGCAGCACAAGGCCCGGCATCACGGCGGCGCGGATGGCATGCGTGCGGCAGACCGACAGATAGAAGTCGACGATGCCGAACTTTTCGGGCCAGTCGCGCATCAGCGGGAAAATATCGGGGGAGATGCAGTGGATGCCAGCGAAGGCCAGGCGCGTGCAGCAGTCCGGGTCGATGCCCGCGTAGGGACTGCGCACCTCGCCCGTGGCGATATTGGTCCAGCCCACCAGCAGGCCTGCGTCGTCGAACAGGAAGTAGCGCTGCGTGGGGCGGTCGCTGACCAGGATGGTGGACAGGTCGCCCGCCTGGTGCTGCGCACGGAACCAGGCCAGGTCGAGGTTCGAGAGGATGTCTACGTTGTGGACGAGGAAGGGTTCGCTGCCGCCTTCCAGCAGCGGGGCTGCGTGGCGGATGCCGCCTCCTGTCTCGCGGAGCAGGTCGGTTTCGTCTGAAAAGGAGACTTTTACGCCGAAATTGTCGTGGGCCGCCACGAAGTCGCGGATTTGGTCGGCGAAATGGTGGACGTTGATGACGATGTCGTTGTAGCCGGCCGCCACGAGCTTGCGCATGACCCGCTCGAGCAGCGCCACACCACCTACGGGCACCAATGCCTTGGGCATCGTGTCTGTAAGTGGCTTGAGCCGGGTTCCGAGGCCGGCGGCGAAAACGAGGGCTTTCATCAGAATTCTTTCTCGATTTCGAGTTCGCGGTGTGTGACGCGTACCTGGATGCTGAATTTGGCAGCCAGGTGCTCGGCCAGGTGTTCGGCACAATACACGGAACGGTGCTGGCCGCCGGTGCATCCGAAACTCACCATCAGGTGGGTGAACTTGCGCTCGATGAAACGCTGCACGTGGGCGTCGACCAGGTCGTAGGCGTGTTCGAGGAAAGTGAGCACGCCGCCGTCGTCTTCCATGAACTTGATGACTTCGGGATCCATGCCCGTAAAGTGCTTGTAGTGCTCGTATTTGCCCGGATTCTCGAGGCCGCGGCAGTCGAACACGTAGCCGCCGCCATTGCCGCTGGCGTCGTTGGGGATGCCTTTCTTGTAGGCAAAGCTGAAAATATCCACTTCCAGGCCGCGCTCCACGTTCATGTCGGAGAACTCCTTGAGTTTCGTGAGCTCGCCCAGCAGCTTGTTGAGATAGGGATATTCTTCAAACGGTTCCTTGAGCAGGCGGCGCAGGTTCTCCATGGCGTAGGGCACACTCTGGAGGAAGTGTGGTTTCTTTTCGAAATAGCCCCGGAAGCCGTAGGCGCCCAGCACCTGCAGGGTGCGGAAGAGCACGAAATGGCGCAGGGTCTTCATGAATTCGGCCTTGGAGATAGGCATATAGGGCTTGAGCGCATCGAGATAGGCATCGATGAGCTCCATCTTGAATTCTTCGGAATACGCGGCTTTGGCCTGCCAGATGAACGAGGCTACGTCGTAGTAGACGGGGCCCTTGCGGCCGCCCTGGAAATCGATGAAATAGGGCTCGCCGTAGCGGATCATGACATTGCGTGCCTGGAAGTCGCGGTAGAGGAAGGTGTCGGACATGCTGCGCATGAGCACGTCGGACATGGTCTGGAAATCCTTGTCAAGCTCGATCTCGCTGAATTCGAGGCCGGTGGCCTTGAGGAAACAGTATTTGAAGTAGTTCTGGTCGAACGAGATCATGCGCCGGTCAAACTCGGGCTGGGGGAAACAGACCGAGAAGTCGAGGCCTTTCGCACCCTCAAACTGAATTTTAGGTAGCGCTCTTATCGCCTTGAAAATAAGTGCTTTCTCGGCAGGGGAATAATTGCCTTTCTCCCGGCCTTCCGTCACCAGGCTGAAGAGCGTGTCGTTGCCCAGGTCTTCCTGCAGGTAGCAGGAGAAGTCACGGTTGTGGGCCAGCACCCGCGGCACGTTGAGCCCCTGGGCGAGGAAATGCTCGGCCATCTTCCAGAAGGCGATGTTCTCGGGGATGGAGGTGCCGCGTGCGCCGATCAGCGTGACGTCGTTGCCGGTGATGCGGAAATAGCGGCGGTTGCTGCCGGAGGAGGGGAGTTCCTCCATTTGCCGGACGGGTTGGCCGGTATATTGTTCGAACAGTGATTTGACAGGATCCATGGTATTCGTCATGCCGGGCCTGACCCGGCATCTTGGTTTATCCTTCAAAGGTAATCATTTTTCTTCAGCTTTCCAACCGACCGTCTGTACCAGGGTGATCTCCTGCGTCGGTGCGAGGCCGAGGGAGGGGGCCAGCGATTCTTTCGGCACCATGGCACGGACGACGGTGGCCAGTCCTTCGGAGGCGCAAAACAGGTAGATGTTCTGGGAGATGAATCCCGTGTCGACGTAGATGGTCTCGACCAGGCCACGGGGCGATTTTCCCGTCACCAGGGCGGTGTCGGCCACGAAGGCGATCTCGGCGGCAGCGGTACCCACATAGTCCTGTGCACCGGATGCGGCGCGCAAATCCGTATCGGTTACCTGCAGCAGCCTGTTTTCGGCAGCATCGTAGCGGAATGCCCCTTCGGGCAGCAGCACGTACAGCGCTGTTTCCTGCCGGTTATGGGACGAAGGAGCGGAGCGGCGTTTCGGGGTGATGAAGCCCCAGGCTGTCCAGAGCAGGTCGGAGAGCAATTGCAGGTCGGCCGCATCGTCGAGGCGGAAGCGGCGCGGGCTGAAGGCACGCACGGAACGGCGTGCCCCAATAGCATCGCGCAGCGGCATTCCGCCGCTGCGCTGTGCTTCAGGGAGTCGGATGTCGCCCACGGCTTATCCGAGCTTCGGACCGGCAGCCACGAGGGCTTTGCCAGCCTTGTTGTATTCGTATTTCTTGAAGTTCTTTATGAAGCGGGCGGCCAGATCCTGGGCTTTCTCGTCCCACTGCTTGGGGTTGGCGTAGGTGTCGCGCGGATCGAGGATGCCGGTATCGACGCCCTTGAGCTTGGTCGGGACCTCGAAGTCGAAATAAGGGATCTTCTTGGTCTTGGCCTTGTCGATGCTATGGTCGAGGATGGCGTCGATGATGCCGCGGGTATCCTTGATGGAGATGCGCTTGCCCGTGCCGTTCCAGCCGGTGTTCACCAGGTAGGCCTTGGCGCCGCTCTTTTTCATCTTCTTCACAAGTTCCTCGGCGTACTTGGTCGGATGCAGCTCGAGGAAGGCCTGGCCGAAGCAGGCGGAGAAGGTCGGGGTCGGCTCGGTGATGCCGCGCTCGGTGCC
>JAEEGL017066920.1_pt1 | contig 10152 bp, 9 predicted proteins | sample 9134231 | NCBI WGS metagenome assembly JAEEGL01 (sample SAMN16246548, study PRJNA631951) | gut metagenome | biome: gut microbiome; feature: rumen; material: fiber-attached | host: Bos | place: Iran: Karaj | collected 2018-10
CGGCAAAACATGCGGCGACGCCGTTCATTCCGCCGTTCATATCCAGAATCCCCGCGAAAACCCAGGCTTAGGCCTGGCAAACAGCCGTGATTTTGCGGCCCCGCCGGAAAAGCCCCCGTCCTCTCCCACTATTGACAGCCCCCCTCAGCAAAGTTAAAATGAAACTACTTTCATTTTTATGAGAGGAGCGTAAATAGCAAATGCCAAAAGTCACACAGGAATACTTTGACAACAAGCGCAGAAAGATAGTCGAATGTGCCTATCAGGTGTGCCTCAGAAAGCCTGTCGAGATGGTCACGATATCTGACGTCATTGCGGAGACGGGGCTGTCGCAGGGCGGCATTTACAGGTTCTACAAAGACCTTGATGAGATCCTGTCCGACATGATCACAAACATGCGCCGCGACTATGACATTACGGGCAGACTGGATGAGGCGGTCGCTGATAAAACGGCTTCGTTCGAAGTAATAACCAGAAGGATATGCAGAGTGCTCGGTGAAGCAATGGAAGCGCATCTGATGGATATCCAGAAGATCAATTTCGACCTGACCGTGCTGGCGATAAATGAGCCGGAGCGAGCTGAGAAGATCATCAAAAACGTTAAGGGAAAGGGCAATATGGATCACCTGGCGAAGGTCATCTTCCCTTACCTTTTCAAAGCAAGCGCGGAACACAGGCTTGAGCCCATACATGATCCGATGGAGCTCTATCAGTTCATCTCGTCGGCTTATGTGGGCATCGAGACGAACTGCATACTTACCGCATGCTACGGCAAAGCGCCAATGCAGACTGAAACAAGACCCGGGGCGATGTTTGATATCCTGGCGACAACGATAATCCTGCTTTTCGGCGGGGACGCAAGTAAGACCGAAGATGAGAATCCGCCCGCGGCCGAACCAAACAAGCCCGGCAACAACTACCATATTTACCCGAGCGGAAGGAAAAGATAAGGGAGAGAGTATGAGCAGCAAACCCGACACGCCAAAACCCACAGGCGAATACGCAGTAGGCACAAGGACTTTTACGGTCTACAACACAAGAAAAGACGTGCTCGATAAGAAGGGCGCGATGCGCCACGTTCCGGCGAGGATCTACTATCCGGTGGCAAAGAATGTGACAGAAGGCCTTGCCAGGGCAAGATCCATGTCCAGAAACGAGGCCGCAGGTATAAAGAAGGCTTTCATGATCCCGCTTAATTACGACAAGATGGAAGCGTCCGGGGAGAATGAAGCGCAGTGCTATATAGATGCGCCTTTTATTGCAGATAAGAGATTTCCTCTGATCGTCTTTAATCACGGGTATTTCAGCTATATCGAAGGCAATTCTTTTCTTCTGATCGAGCTTGCTTCGCATGGCTATGTCGTGCTTTCCGTCGGGCACCCTTATGAAGGCGCGAGCGCTGATTACGATGACGGCACTTACACGCTCGTCGACAAGTCGCTGGCAAATAAGATGTACCACCCGTTCATAGGCGGCGTTCTTGCTGCTTATAAACTCACAAGGTACAAGGGGACGCTTGCTGAGCAGGCTGAACTTTTCGAGCAGTTCCAGAGCAAATACTGCACGTTCATAGGGTCACGTGTCGATGAATGGATAACCGATACGTAATTTGCCGTTGAGTATGCGAAAAAAGAATTTGCACAGATCATTGACCTTACAAACGGCATCGGCATCTCAGGACATTCGCAGGGCGGCGCCGTGGCGTATAAGGCGTGCCTCACAGACCCTGAATACACCTGCGGCATCAATATCGACGGCGGGCTTTTCGGCGACCACAACGGCATGACCATGAATAAGCCCTTCATGCAGCTGTCATGCGAAGACAATGAGAATGTCGTTACCAAGGGCTACTTAAACCACTCAAAGCCCGCCTACAAGGTACTTTTCCGCGACATGACGCATATGGGCTTTGCCGATATAAAGTTCGGAATGAAGCCGGGTATGACAGCAGGAAAACTGGATGCAGACTCTGCACATAAATATACGTGCAGGAGCTTTCTGGAGTTCTTTGACTGCTATCTCAAGAAGACAAAGGAAAAGCCGGATCTTACAAGTGACGATGTCATAACGGTGATGGAGTTTGCACCGGACGTGAAGTAACATACAAAACAGAATTCCCGCCTGACACGTCTTCAAAAAGGCCATAAATGGTAAAATAGCAGGCGTGGGCTGTAACGGCCCGCAAGAGGAGGGAAGGAAATGATATCAAAGAAGACCGCATGCCTGATCCTTGCAGGCGTAATAGCTCTGGGCGTTTGCTCCTGCGACGGCTATTTTGCGATCAAGCCTGACGGACCTAGAGAAGTTGAAGAGACTTCTTCTGAAGAGGTCACAACTACAACTACAACTGAATCAACTACGGAAGAGACCTCTGAAACGTCATCTGAGACAACAGCTGAAACTGCTTCAGAATCAACAACAGAAGCAACTTCAAGGAATACGGCCAAAGATACAACACCCGAACCGCTGACAGACGATGAGGAAGCAACTATTTTCGTATCGTTCCAGGATAAGACCGCAGAAGAGATCACTGAAAACTTCATTAAGATCTCCACGATCACACAAAATACCACGCTTGATAATTATCCCGACTGCTTTACCGTCTACCCTAACGACACCATTTATAAAGACGGCGAGGTCAACAACTGCTATTATTTCTGGGACCCTGTCGCACTCAACAGTCCTGAGGGACTCCGTCAGGTCATGGTCTGTATAAAACGCAGTTCCGGCGGCACATTAAGCGCTGCCAGCCGTGTAGATATAGTGATAACAGTCGAAGATGATGACAGACAGGATCTGATCTACAACGCAGCATGCGAAGCGCTTAAAGCCGTATGCGGCTGTACAGAACTCGGTAAAAGCGGCACGGCCGGCAAGGAGACATCCTCATATTTGACATACTACGTAACTAAACAGGCCTCAGATGACGGCTCACTCTCAATTGTGATGAGTTTTCCTTTAAAAGAAGCTGTCCCTGAAGCACCTGCTGCGGAGTAAGGGATTACTTTTTCGCAATGACAGGCAATCGAAAATAAGGAGCATACGGTATACAAAATACAGCCCGGCGGACCTGATGGCCCGCCGGTTTTTTGTTGCCGGATTATTACGGATATGTGCTTAATGTTACCAAAATAATGCAAGGATCCCCTGTTGTTAGACATTTTAGTTACATCTCCCCAAATTGCTTTAATAATTGAATATATCCCTCTAATATGGTCAAAGGAGGTCCCCCTCTAATTGAGGGAGAAGTGGGCGACTATAAATCTTTTAAGAGGTTTTACTATGAAGAAGAAGAAAACCTGGAGCACTCTGCTCTCACTTATCGTTACATTATCTGTTTTGATCTCATATGCCGGAACAGTAATGGCTGATCCTGTGGATCCCGATCAGGGCAATCCGTCAGCTCAGACAGAAGAAACCGGTGCGCAAGATCCTGCGGAACCCGCTGATCCTGAAGAAGGTGATGAACAGGAAGAATCCGCAGACCCGGCTAATCCTGAGAAACCTGAAGATCCTGCCGGACAGGAAGAACAGGGAAATCCTGATGTGGCTAAAGCCCCTTCTGTCAGAGGCGTCGGAGATTCCAATGATGCTGAAGGTCAGGGCGAATCCGGTCAGGGCACTTCCGGTCAGGGCGGTGAAGCAGAAATAAGCAGAGAGGAAAGTGGGGGATACCAAGGTAGTATTAATTGGAATTTCAAAAATGGTGTCATCACGTTAACGGGATCCGGATCAATGGACTCCGGGTCAGATGAAGATTGGTTTGGTTGGAGTGATCTGAAAAATGATGTAACTTCTATCGTGATAGGTGAAGGTATCACTTCTATAGGAGATTATGCATTCTCAGGATTCTCTAAAGCTACGAGCTTAACACTGCCCAGCAGCGGTCTGACAGTCATCGGAGATTATGCATTCAAGAATTGCGGTTTTACGAGCGTATCCATGCCTGATACGATTACCACCATTGGTAAATATGCTTTCGCTGGATGCTCCAGCATAACTTATATGCATATTTCTGAGATCGCAACTTCAATAGGTGAATACGCATTTTCCGGATGCAATTTTCGATCAACCAACATGCCTTATAATTTAACGACCATAAGTAAAGGAATGTTTAAAGGTTGTTTATCATTGTATTCTGTTTTTCTCCCCTCCAGCGTTACCAGCATCGGAGAAGATGCTTTTGCCGAATGCAGTAATCTTAATAACTTTTCAATGACAGAAAGCCATGTAACTTCTATCGGAGCCCGGGCATTCAAAAATAGCGGAATTCAATCAATAATTATTCCTGATGATGTTACAGTTATTAATGAACAAACATTCTCTGGATGCAATAATCTCGATTTTGTCACATTAAGCGCTAATCTTACCAAAATCGGAGATGAGGCATTCTATAACTGCTCGAAGATCTCAGCAATAACCATCCCCGGTTCTGTTACAAATATACACTCAGCAGCTTTCGTTGGCTGCAGCATACTGGAAACTGTATACAACAATGCCGATCCGGCTAAACTTGCCTGGTCAACAAGTGCAGGTGCTTTTATTCCTGGAAAGGGAACAACTTGCATCGTTCCCAGCAGATATTATGAGACTTATATTGCGAAATTCGGCGACTTAAACCTGACATTCAGATCAAGTCTTATAGATGAAGGTTCTTGCGGTCAGAACCTCACGTGGATGCTCGACGGCGATGGAACTATGATCATCTCCGGTACCGGTCCGATGTATGATTATTCCAGTAACGATCAATCGTTGGCCGGCGAAAATGCAGACAGGATCAAGACGGTGATCATTGACAACGGAGTTACTTCTATCGGTCAATATGCCTTTTACAATTGCTACTCGATGGAAACCATCTCACTCCCTGAATCTGTTACGAGCATCGGAACTTATGCATTCGCTGAAACACGCAATCTTGATTCCATAGTCCTTCCTGCCGGATTAACAACACTTGAAACTTATGCGTTCTATAATTCAGGAATCCGCTCGGTAAATATTCCTTCAGGTATAACAACAATTCCTGAGAGAGCATTCTCATGCTGCAGCAGACTTGAAGCAATCGTTATTCCCAACACTGTGGAAACACTTGAAACTAATGCATTGTCTTATTGTTCCAGTCTTAAAGCAATAACGATTCCCAGCAGTATCTCAAGTTGGGATAAGTACACTTTCTATGAATGTACCGGTCTTACTTCGGTTACGGTATGTGAAGGAATAACAAGCATCCCTTATGGCACATTCTATGAATGCAGAAGCCTTTCCGAAGTTAATCTGCCGGACTCACTTACAACTATTGAAGGCGCAGCATTTTTTGTTGATCCTGATCACAATATAGGTTCGATCCAATCGATCGCATTCCCAAGCAACCTTACCAGCATAGGTAACTGGGCATTTGCCGGACAGGGTCTCCGTTCGGTAACTATACCCGGCAGTATGAATGAAGTAAAATCTGACACATTCAATGGATGCCCCGGTCTTAATTCTATTACTGTCCTGAACGGAACAACCTCAATTAATGAGGGTGCATTCAATTATTGTCAAATGATCAAGTCTGTAACCATCCCCAGTTCAGTTACTTTTGTTGATCACAATGCATTCTATGAAGGATACTATATGGAAGATATCTATTTGTATCCTGATCCTGCTAATCTGGACTTCTTCTTTGATCCGGATATTTCCAATCTCAACAGCAACACAAAGATCCATGTATTGCAGGAATACCTTAGTGAATATCAGCGCAAATTTGATAGAGTTGCGGACCAGTTCGTCGGAGATCTTGATCCCAACGGCGAAGGCCTGATCGATATCGGTACAGGTGTACACCTCTATGGTTACAATTTAAGCCTTGCAGGTGATATCGGAGTTAACTTCTGGTTTAAGATCGCCGATAACTATCTTGATCCCGATAACTTTATCAAGTTTACAGTTAACGGTCAGGAGCAGATCGTTAAGGTCAGCGAGGCTTCAGATGACCCCAGCGGAAGCGGCGCGAAGATCTTCCGCTGCAGTGTTGTAGCCAAGCAGATGTCAGATACAATCACTGCGCAGTTCTACACTGCTAACGGATTCCCTGACGGAACCTCATATTCCTACTCTATTAAGGAATACGCTAACTACATCCTGACTCATAACTATACGGATAAAGATAAGAATATTGCGAAAACAATGTTGAACTACGGCGCCTGCGCCCAGAAATACTTCAACTACAATGCAGACTCTCTTGCAAATACCGTCCTGCCTGCTTCAGATCGTGAAGTAACCATCAGGGATTACACGACGATCCAGACCGGCTCGGGTTCGCAGACTTATATAGAGCCCTTAATGGTAAGCCTTGTTCTTAACACAACGGTCTCGCTTAAGCTTTATTTCCGTCCGTCTGACCTTGAAGGATTAACGGTCAAGTCCGGTAATACAGTCTTGGAAAAAACAACTAACGGAGAATTCGTTTCAGTCAGGATCGACAATATCTCTGCCGCTGCGATTACTTCTCCTATAGGAATCCAGTTCTTCAGTGAAGACAATACTTTTGCTGGTCAGACAATGTACTGTCCGTCACAGTGCATCAGACTTATTCTCAGTCAGCCTGCAGATGATCCTGTCTTCACAGATGATCTCAAGCGTCTCGTCAGTGCATTGTACGATTTCAACCGCGCTTTAAGAAGCTGAGAATTAATACCCGAAAGTTAAAGATAAAGAGGTAAAAGGAAATGAAAACTAAAGAAACTTACACACTTTTGGATATGAGTATTATCGAATTCGAAAACACTGACGTTATCGTTACCAGCATCATTCCCGAGGAAAACGAGATCCCTGCTGTATCTAACTCGAACACATAATAGCTCTTACTAAAAGAGTCCTTTTGGCACCCTGCACCTTCCGACCGTGCAGGGTGTTTTTATCAGATACCCATTTTCGCGGCGGTGGTATCTGCCTTCTGTACGTAACTGATGTTAGGATCTTTGGCCATCATTTGGGCCATCTTTATCTTGTAACCGTCATCGCCGCCATACTCACCCATATGAAAGTAAATGCACTGCTTCTCTTCTTCAGTCAGCTTGATTATATGAGCTTCAATGAGTTCGATCGACCGCTCGCTGTGCCGGTTATCTAAAGGATGCAGGGATATGACCTTTACCTCACCGTTCTTAAGCTTGAAGCCCCTCTGATCGCATTTGCACATGTCGTGGAAAAGCCCGATGATGTAAGGCGACTCCTCCCTGTCCCACTTGAGACCCTCTTTTGCCGTGTATTCGAGCAGGAGCTCAGTCACCTTCACACTGTGATCGAAATTCCCTCCGATCCATCCGCCGTGACACTTAAAAGAAGACGGCGCAGTGAAATACTTGACTTCGCGCAGATAAGACAGGACATCCGCGCTTAAAAGAGCAGGAAAACGCTCCACGAGGCGGCAGTACTTCCCGGCATTTTCTTCAGTTGCTTTATTCAGTAATTCGTCAAGCATATTACTCTTACAGATCCTGCATTTAGTTTCCATATCTTACAATTTGTTCTTTAGTAAGGGCAAGATGCGGATTGCCGCAAAGCAAAAAGAAGCTGCCTCCGGAGAAGCAGCTTCTTAAAGCACTTACTGGTCTGCAGGTTTTTGGACTTGGGATGAGTCATTATTTCGTGTGGGTCTGTTATTAGTATAAGGAGTCTGACCGCCTGCATCTTGTGCTTTTGTGGGTTTCTTTCCTGTTTTGGATTTACTGTTGTCAGGTGGTACTTCTACATTGATCTGTTCATTGCCTTTTTTTATGTGTAATCCCCGTGTTGCGGGACCGGCGTCCTGGGTCCTTGCGATCTTTGTGTTACGCCTTATGAGCAGACGGTCAACAGCGATCACGCCGCCTGCTCCTACCGCACCTCCGACAAGAGAGCAGCAAAGCGCCAGGACCACGAGCTTTGCTGCCGTGCCTCTTGTCTTCTTCGGGGGGAGCGAACTATGTGTAATGTCTGAATCTGTTGTCTGCGCTTCTTTGGCGCCCTTGTTTACGGTCGCGATCTCTTTGCTGCTCTCTGTGACTTCATTAACGGCAGCTGTCTCTTCAACGATTTCTGCTTCCTTGTTCATGTTTTTTTCCATGGGGCAATCTGTCCTTTCTTCCGTTTGGATTTGAGTCCATTATCCGTGCCTGACCTGAAACGGACTTGAAAATAAATGAGGCAGTTTTGTGGACAATTTCGCGCAGAGCAAACATAAACAGAGAAAGCTAATGCTACAATGTCCTGAGGATAATCAGGAGGAAAACTATGAGCAGCGTACCGTTTTTTGAGAGCGAGAAAAAAGCGGGCACTCTTAATACCAGACCTGCCAATGGATTATAAATGCTATAATCACCTTGTCACTACACGCCTATTTGCAGATATATCAAGGGGATATATATGTCTGAAACGAACCCACCTGCGAACCAACCGACTAACCAGCCTACTAACCAACCCACCACCCAACCACCTGCCGAATCCGGCCCGAGATTAGTTAACGGGCTTACGCCGGAACAACGGGCTGAGAGGCACAGGGATGCTGATGCGCTGTGCTGGAGATCGGTGCGCTGTCATTTGGGTGCGGTTGCGTTGGTCATTATTGTTTGGTTGAACAGCGAGTTCAATCTTCACCAGGAAAGTTTGGGTTACCAGATATTCCAATACACATGTTTGGTTATCGCGCTTGCTTTATACCTTGCTGCGTGGGTGTTTATGCTGAAGGCCAGGGTCAATTACCGCGAGAGCACATTTGCAGGAGTGCTTTTGGGAATCTATATAGCTGTCGCGGCTTTTGTATTGACGACTGTAATCGTTTCTTCAGCCTTGAATTTACTGTTATATACATTATTCCCCGGTTGCGGTCCTATACCGGGATAACCCGGGAAACAACCTGGCGCATAGGAATGTTATAATTAACCTGTTTACGTAACCATCAGACCTTGTCCAACATTAGGAAGGTATCTTATGCCACAGACTGATCTTACCAAAGCATTGTCCGAATGCTATGAGGCGGCGAAGAGCGGGTATGAGCTCGCATCGGATGAGCGTGCTGTGCTGGATAAGATCCTCGGTTCTGCTGAAGACAACATAAGGGAAACTGCTATTGAATATCAGGCTTCGCCTTGCGAGGTAATAGGGCTGGGCGAGACGCTTGAAGGGCAGCTTTCTGACATACAGCAATCCGTAGACTCGTTAAGAATTTCCTTTACTGAAGATTTAAACGCGCTGAAAGATGATCTTGAGAAGTTCTCGGTCACGCTTTTCGGGCGCACCATGGCGGGCAAATCGACGCTGATGGAGGTCCTGACTGAGGGTGACGGATCAGCGATCGGAATGGGCGCACAGCGCACCACCAGGGATATCAGAAGATATGAGTGGAACGGGCTCGCGGTGACGGATGTGCCGGGAATCGGTGCTTTTGAGGGCGAGGAAGACACGAGGCTTGCTTTCGATGCGGCGAAGACCGCTGACCTTATCGTGTTCCTTCTGACTGACGATGCACCGCAGGCGGTTGAGGCCGACTGCTTCAGGCAGGTCAAGGATCTGGGTAAGCCCGTGATAATCATAATGAACGTTAAGGTGTCGGTCGATTCCGGCAAGAGCATGAAGCTCATCGAGCGCGACATGAACCGTGCCTTTGACGATGAGCGTATAGAAGAGATCAGAAAGCAGTTTTGCAGGTTCGGAGACGCTTACGGACAGGACTGGAACAATGTTACATTCGTTGCAGCGCACTTAAAAGCCGCTTATGAGGCCGTAAAAAGTGCCAAAGCGGGCGACACGGAGCAGGAAGAATTCTGGAGGCGCATCAGCCGCATAGATGACCTCAAGTCAAAGATCTGCGAAGAGGTTCAGGTAAGGGGCAAGTACATTAGAGTCAAGACTTTTGCCGACATAATTGCAAATCCCATGATCGAAGCCCTCTCGGAATTAGACCTCCAGAGCCGCATGAACGAGTCGCAGGGCAAGGTCGTATCAGATAAGAAACGTGCGTTGGAGAAGCGCAAGGACGTCTTCGTTAAGGATGGAAAGAAGCGCATAGAGTCTTTCATGATGCGCCTGAAGTCTGAGCTCAGGTCCGACATCGCTGTTTTCGCGGAAGACCACTATAACGACAAGATGGCAGATATTGCGTGGGGCGAGATAATCGAGAGCAAGAATATCGAA
>JAEEGL017086521.1_pt1 | contig 10152 bp, 10 predicted proteins | sample 9134231 | NCBI WGS metagenome assembly JAEEGL01 (sample SAMN16246548, study PRJNA631951) | gut metagenome | biome: gut microbiome; feature: rumen; material: fiber-attached | host: Bos | place: Iran: Karaj | collected 2018-10
CAATGCTGAGCTCCTGCAGGTTGTGTCCCTCTCCGGGAATGTAACTGTTGACCTCATTAGAGTTGGTCAAACGAAAACGAGCGCCCTTACGCATCGCTGAATTAGGCTTCTTCGGGGTTGTGGTGTAGACACGAACACACACACCACGGCGCTGTGGACAGCTGTCCAGCGCGGGGCTCTTGCTCTTGTCCTCCAAAACCACGCGGCCTTTTCTTACCAATTGTTGAATTGTAGGCATTTTGTTTTTGTTTTTATATTATATATTATGTATTATAGTCAAATTATGGTACAGACTGGACACTATAGTGCCAATCGGGGTGCAAAGATAGGTATTATTTTCCACAATACATTATTACCTATCTAAAAAAGGAAGGAAAATGCTAAAAAAAATGCAACTTTAACAATCTTTAGCATTTAATTTTGCACAAACAAGCACTAAAGTGCAAAAACTATAAACATCAACGATAACGTCAACGATAACTAAAGTGTATCCTCTGCCAGCGAATCTACAGCTACGGTGTCAGTCAGCACCACGTCATCCAGCGTAGCCACCGTATCTATGCATAGGGAGTCCTCCACTGCCACATTTGCCAAAGTCTGCCTACCGTCACAGGAGGTCAGAAGAAGAAGGCCTACCCCCACCCCCTCCCAAAGGGAAGGGGGAAGGATTTTCTTCAGTTTGGTCCTTATTGCTTTCATTTTTATCTTGTTTTCTATAGTTTTACTAACCTAACTAGCCCGGTTAGTTTATCTAACTCCCTTCCCTTTGGGAGGGGTTGGGAGTAGGCTTATTTCTCAAAGTTTCTGGAGGCGAAGGGGAGCGCCATTCTTAGTGCCTGATGCCAATACTCCCAGTTGTGAACACCATTGCGGATGCGCAGTTCATCCTTAATGCGGGCATTGCGCATCAACTGATGAAGGCGGACGCTCAAGTCGAAGAGGAAGTCATCGTCACCACAGTCAAAGAACCACTTCACCGTGCGCAGTTGCTTCTTAGTCTCATCGTCAGCCTGCTCCACAAAGCGAAGGGCGGAATGTTCCTTAACAGCCTCACATACGTAATACAATTTATCCTTTTGCTGGCCGGACCCTACATTATTACTTTGGTTGTCCAGCCATGCACTCATGGCATAGCAGCTGCTGAACATATCGGGGTGACGCTGACAGTAAACGGTACTACCGCCACCGCCCATGGAAAGGCCCATCACAGCGCGATGTCCCTTGTCACCCACAGCATGGTATTTCATTTCTACGGCAGGAACAAACTCCTGAAAGAAGAAGTCCTCGTAGTTCCAACCCGGCATATTGAAGTAGCCGTTCCACGTGTTGTGTGTATCGGGGCCACCGGCATTAGGCATCACGATAATCATCTCGCGAGCCTCGCCCGACTCTATCAACTCATCAGCCACATCCTGCATACGTCCTTTTTCGCGCCAGGCGCGGTAGTCGTCGCTCAGGCCATGCAGCAGATATACTACAGGGTACAATTTGGAATTGCGATCAAAACCATTGGGCAGATAGATATTGTACAGCACCGTCTCGCCCAGCACCTTACTCTCAATAGAGTCAGTAACGATTCTGCCCGCCTGGGCACTTACCCCAAGGAGTAACAGTAACACAAAAGTAAAAATCCTATTCATATTCTTTAATTAAAAAAACGATAACGTTAACGATAACGATAACTTTTCCCCAATTTTCTCTCATCTCTTCATACCGGCAATAAGATTCTGCGGTGCACGACGCGTATCCCAGATATCTTCGATGACAACCATGTTGTCTGCCTTATTGAACAATATATTATCTTGAATCTCCTATTGATGTGACGGGCACGATAAATAAAGCCTTGCCCCATGAGCAAAGGCTCTTGGTATCCAGATTCCGGAAAACACTCCAGTTCACCTGTTATTGATTCAATTCTATAGGCGATCTTCAATGCGGTTGCGATGCCAAAATTTACAACTCCCTCAACATAAAGCTTTCTACGGGCAAGTTTTGCCTTGTCAGTCCAAACTACTGTAGCCATTGGAATTCTTTCTTCAGTTCTTCACGCACCTCTGCCTCTGTTTGGAATTCACCTCGAAGATACTGCTGGTGTGATTCGTTAATACGAGCGTGGAGCTCGTCAAATGTATAGGGTTCCAGGTCATTGGGTTCCAGGAGATCCCACTCATCCTCTTCTATCCTTTCAGTCTCTACTTCTTCTGATAAATAGCGTAGGAGACACCGCTTATCCTGAATATTCAAACCGCTAACCTTCGAGAGAAGCCCGCTGTTTATCAGACTTTCGCTCATACCATAGGTCATTGCAATCTGTTCACAAACCTTATTGGTAGAATTTATCTGTTCTTTGTACTGCTTACTTTCCATCTTTCTCATTTTTCCTCCACAAAAATAGTGGTTTCGGGGCAGATAGACAAATATTTAGCGCGTTTGTTTGTGGTTTCATGGAAAAAGTGTATTTTTGGGCCATGAAAGAGACGCTAACCGTTAACCGCTAACCGCTAACCAAAAAAAACATGAACAGACGCGATTTTCTAACGCTATCCGCTACCGGAATCATTGGCCTCAGCGCCAGCGGCTTCCCTTTATCAGCACTGGCCAAGGGAAAGAAAGACAAGAAGTATTCCCTGATTATTCTGGGCGACACACACTTCGATGTTGACCCGTCCAGCGTATATCATGCAGAATACCTGAAGAATACCGAAAAAATCAACCAAGCCCACCTGTCGGAGTTTGCCCGCAACGGCTCCATGTGGAAGGACCGCTGCCCCCGCCTCCTGAAAAGGGCAGCCCGACTGATCGACAAAGACACCCGCATGGTGCTGCAGATGGGCGACCTCATCCAAGGTGACTGTGGAAACGGCGAGGTCCACAAGAAGATGCTCTGCGATGCACTGGAACGCATGAAAGGTGAGATGGGGAGCCTGCCCTTCGTTACGGTAGTGGGCAACCACGACATCCGCGGCACAGATGCGCTCCAGGCCTACCACTCTTTCATGCCTGCCCGCATGTCGGAAGAGTTGGGCAAGCCCGTTACCAAGACCACCTTTGGCTTTAACATAGGCAACGATGCCTTCATTGTCATAGACTTCAACAATCCCGACGACGAGGAGATAGACCGTCTCCTAAACGATACCAAGGGGGCGCGCCACACCTTTGTCATGACACACGGCCCGGTCCTTCCGCCAGATATCACCAGTTGCCGTTGGTTCTTCCATGGAGGAGCATCCGAGGCCAACACCCAGGCACGACTTCATTTTCGTCAGGCTTTCGCCCAGCGTAATGCCATTGTGCTATGTGGACACACCCATTACACCGATTTCATGGATTGGGAGGGCGATGGAGGCCGCATCACGCAAATGACCATGAGCAGTGTCTGGACTTCCGACAAGCAGAAGGATTACACCGTCCGTTCGGAGGGAGCAGAGAATTACGGCATGTTCCGTAAGAAGTTGATGGAAAAGCCTGAGGGTGCGAAACTCAAGGACGAGTCAGCCCTCTTCGACGAGTACCGTCCCGGTGTACGCCAGCATATTAACTCCACGTCCCAAGGATCATACAAGCTGAATGTCAGCGACAAGCACATCACCATCGACTTCTACGGCGGAGACGAGGAAGAAATAACTCACAAATTCACAATAAGAGAATAAAAACAATCTCACACAGAAATCACAGAAATCACAGAAAGTTTCTAACATTGCGCTAACCGCACTTTCGTTCGGTATTGATGCAGTAGTCATCCATAATTTATTGTAAGCAAGCTTCCTAAATTCTGTATAACTCCATCATCAGTGCTGTAACCATCACTTAGCACAATATCAGAAACAACTATCTTTTTGAAGTTGAAACAACTATTAGAAGTATGGTTCAAAGGAGTAACTTTATATTAAAGTATAACAATTATCGTTTGGTTGTGCCTGATGCTGAACCGCGTTAAGGCGGTGATGGATTATTTACGGCATGATCGTTAAGAGCTTGTTCTTATAAGCTCAGGCAGGAAATAAGACATCAATGGCTCTCAACAGAGAGACTAAGCAACAGACACAAGCAAACAATTTCTGTGATTTCCGTGATTTCTGTGTGAAATAAAAATTAGGAAAAAAAAATGAACGAACTTACAATCAAAAAAATCAGCGTGACTGATGTTACAGCGCAGGAGATTCCTGCCCTTCTGAGAGAGAATAAAATTGTTTACAACAAAGTTGAGAACGTAAACTGGCCGGAGGCATTCCCCTACTGCCCCAAGATGGAGTTTGGCATTGCCCACACCGAGGATGCCTTTCTGATTCACTACCGCGTGGAGGAACAGAGTATAAGAGCCGTTGCTCAGAAGGACAACGATAGTGTTTGGGAGGATTCCTGCGCCGAATTCTTTATCTCTCCCGCTGCCGACGGGCTCTATTACAATGTAGAATGCAACTGTGCCGGCACCTTGCTGTTGGGTGTGGGAGAAGGGCGCAACAACCGCCAATTGGCAGCGCCGGAAATTACACGACAGATTGACCGTTGGACTTCTTTAGGTCGTGCACCTTTTGAGACACGTAATCAGCCTACTCACTGGGAACTAACTTTACGTATCCCCTACTCCGTATTCTTCCGTCACAGCATCACCTCGTTGGATGGCCTTACGCTGAAGGGCAACTTCTACAAGTGTGGCGACAACCTGCCTGTTCCCCACTTCATCAGTTGGAATCCCATCAGCACCCCCACCCCCGACTTCCACTGCCCCCAGTTCTTTGGTGAACTGCAAGTTCAACGATAACGTTAACGATAACCCTTAAGATGTCTGATGTCTGAAGTCTGATGTCTGAGAAACCTTCGGAACGCTAACGTTAACGATAACGATAACATCTTTCAACGAAAACGTTAACGATAACGATAACTTTTATTAGTCACACGGAAATCACGGAAATCACAGAAAACTGCGTTTAAGTGAGCGGAGAGTCTGAGCTTGCTCAAGCTATCCCGAACGATAGCAGTTTCGACCGTAGGTCAAATTATTTAAGCGGTAGGTTCTTTTCAGAATGGAGGCTTACTCCGTAATCCTTGACACTATGCTTTACCCTTGTACTTATAAGAACAAGCTCTTAACGTCCAAGCCTAAACCATACTGCCATTCACTTTGTGAACTTCCATTCTTAAAAGAACGATAATTTCATTTTCGATATATTTATATTTGTTTTTTTATAAACTTCCACGAAAGAATATACCTTCTAAATCGTAACGACCTCAATCAATGAATATTGTTTTGATTTTAAAGTGTGGGAGGGTCACAGAATGTGACTGATATCGTATTTTAGATTTGGATGTTAAGAACTCGCTCTTATAAATACAAATATGAAATATGACATTATGGGATTACGACAGTAATACCACCCACAATTTAAGATCAAAACTTTCTGTGATTTCCGTGATTTCCGTGAGACAAAAAAAGTTATCGTTAACGTTATCGTTGACGTTGAAAAAGGTTATCGTTGACGTTATCGTTGACGTTGAAAAAGGTTATAGGAAAGTGAAACCTGAAACAAAAAATTGTTGAATATTTGGCGGTTTCGGGAATTGTTTGTAATTTTGCAAATAGATTCATAGAATTACATTTACGACTTTATTTCTTATTATGTATCAAGACTTTGTTGATTTTGTCCGTGCTACGTTCGATGATCCGGAGGGATTTATTATTTTGCACGATCCGCGTTTCATCGGCAATGAGCGTAAATATATCATGGATGCCATGGACTCTAATTTCGTGTCGAGCGTTGGTGAATACGTCACCAAGTTCGAGAATGCCGTGGCCCAATATACGGGAAGCAAGTATGCCGTTGCTGCTGTGAACGGTACCTCTGCCCTCCACATCTGTCTGTTGTTAGCAGGCGTGAAGCGTGATGAGGAGGTTATCACGCAGCCTGTTTCGTTCATTGCCACTTGCAATGCTGTTACCTATACGGGCGCTCATCCCGTTTTTGTGGATGTGGACCGCCATACCATGGGCATGAGCCCTGAGAAGCTGGAGGCTTTCCTGAAAGCGAATGCCCGTAAAGACGTTGACGGCTATTGCTATAACGTACGGACGGGCAGACGTTTTGCTGCCGTGGTGCCTATGCATACCTTTGGCCATCCCTGCCTGATAGAGGATATTGCGGAGATATGCCAACGCTATAACATTGCGCTGATAGAAGATGCTGCCGAGAGTATAGGCAGTCTGTACAAGGGGAAGCACACGGGCCTGTATGGCAAACTGTCGGCCCTCAGCTTCAACGGCAACAAGGTTGTTACTACTGGTGGCGGAGGAATGATTCTTACGCAGGATGAGCAGTTGGCAAAACTGGCCAAACATATCACTACAACTGCCAAGGTGCCTCACCGTTGGGAGTATAACCATGACTATACGGCCTATAACTACCGCCTTACCAATCTGGCTGCTGCCCTCGGCCTTGGCCAGATAGAGCAGTGCGACTTCTTTATAGAGCAGAAACGTAAGCTCACGGAGAAGTACAAGGCTTTCTTTGCTGACAAGGATATGACCTTCTTTACGGAACCCGAAAACTGCCGGTCGAACTACTGGCTCAATGCCGTGATTCTGAAGGACCGGACAGAGCGGGATGCCTTCCTGACATTCACCAATGACCACGGGGTGATGACCCGACCCATCTGGGTGCTCAACAATAGACTGGATATGTACAAGGGATGCCAGTGCGGCGACCTGTCGAACGCTGAGTGGCTTGAAGACCGCGTGGTGAACATTCCCAGTACGGTGATCGTTCCCCACTATTACGAGAACATAAAAAAAGGAAAGTACCGGTGACAAGGGACAAACCAGTTAAAATGTTAAAATGTTAAAATGTTAAAAGGTTAAAAGGTTAGAGGTTAGAGAAGCCTTCGGTACGATAACGTTAACGATAACGATAACCTTAACCAGTTAAAAGGTTAAAAGGTTAGAGGTTAGCGGTTAGCGGTTAGCGGTTAGAGGTTAGCGTTAATGGTTAAGGGTTAATGGTTAAGGGTTAGAGGTTAGAGGTTAGAGACATTAAGGTTTATGGCTTAATAGCTTAGTAGAAAAAAGTTATCGTTAACGTTAACGTTGACGTTATTTTAAGATTAGAGATTAGAGATTAGAGATTAGAGGTGAAAAATAAATAGTTATCGTTATCGTTGACGTTATCGTTGAAAAGGGCATAGGAGGTTGAATCTTGGATCTTGAATCCTGAATCCAAAACGGTTATCGTTATCGTTGACGTTATAATACCAATATGATAAACGTAAATTCTTTTATATCAGACTATATCACGCTGCGACCGCAGTCGATGTTCCTGCAGGACATAGAAAACAACCGTGAACAACTTACCCGGGCCATAGAGGGCAAAAGCGTCTTAGTGATTGGCGGAGCCGGCACGATAGGCTCCTCGTATATCCGGGCTCTGCTGCCTTTCCGCCCCTCCAAACTGGTGGTGGTGGACATTAGCGAGAACGGTCTTACGGAACTGACCCGTGACCTCCGCTCCTCGTATGGTATGTATGTGCCGGAGGACTACCGGACTTACCCGTTGAACTATGCCGACCCGATTTTCGAGAAGATCTTCAGGGCGGAAGGCGGGTTTGACATTGTGGCTAATTTCAGCGCTCACAAGCATGTGCGCAGCGAAAAGGACCGCTATTCGGTGGAGGCCCTTATAGAAAACAACGTATTGAAGGCACGCAAACTACTGGATTTGCTGGCAGAGATGCCTCCACAACACTTCTTCTGCGTGAGCACCGACAAGGCTGCCAACCCTGTGAACATCATGGGATGCAGCAAGAAGGTGATGGAGGAGATGATTATGGCTTACTCGAAGAAATTCAAGGTTTGTACCGCCCGTTTTGCCAATGTGGCTTTCAGTAACGGTTCTTTGTTGGCCGGATTCCTAGAACGCATGATGAAGCGTCAGCCACTGAGCTCTCCCAATGATGTGAAGCGCTACTTTGTCAGTCCCGAGGAGAGCGGACAAATCTGTATGCTGGCCTGCATGCTGGGTAAAAGCGGGGAGATATTCTTTCCCAAACTGGGTGAGGAACAGATGATGACCTTCTCCAGTATTTGCGACAAGTTCCTCACGCAGCAGGGCTATAAGATTAAATACTGCAGCAGTGAGGAGGAGGCGCGCAAATTTGCTGCCGAGATGCCTATGGACAGCGATACTTATCCCGTGTACTATTTCGGTTCGGACACCACGGGCGAAAAGGGGTTCGAGGAGTTCTACATTCCTGGGGAGAAACTGAATATGGAGCGGTTCTCGTCGCTGGGTGTGATTGAAGAGTACCCATGCAAGCCGTTGAGCGACATAGACCGCTATTTCGACAAACTGCAGGAACTGTTTGCCCGTCCGGATTTTACAAAAGCCGATGTGGTGAACCTGCTTAAAGAGTTTGTCCCCAACTTCGAGCATGAAGAGAAGGGAAAGAACCTGGATCAGAAAATGTAAATCAGTCACCGTAAAACCTAATGTTATGTATTTGTTTACCAAACGTTTATTTGACATCATAGCATCCCTTATTGCCATCATCTGCTTGAGCTGGCTGTTTATACCTATTATAATTATACTGGCCTGCACGGGCGAGCATGAGATTTTCTACAAGCAGATGCGAGTGGGGAAGGGAGGAGAGTTGTTTGGTGTGCTGAAATTCGCCACCATGCTGAAAAACAGTCCGAATATGGGCGCGGGACTGGTGACGACACGCAATGACCCCCGGGTGCTGCCTTTCGGTAAATTCCTGCGCAAAACCAAGCTCAACGAACTGCCTCAGTTGTTCAATATCCTGGGGGGTAGCATGAGTGTGGTGGGGCCACGACCCATGGTTCAACCTGACTATGACGCTTACACGGATGACGCAAAGGAGTGTTACAAGGCCTTGACACCTGGGCTTTCCGGCATCGGGAGTATTGTTTTCCGCGACGAGGAGTATTACATTTCCAAGGCTAAGGACCCGATGGCTTTTCTTCGGAATGTTATCCAGCCCTTCAAAGGGAGCTTGGAAGTGTGGTATTATCAGAACCGCAGTATCTGGGTGGATGTAAAGATTATCTTCTTCACCGTATGGGTGATTCTGTTCCCCAAAAGTGATTTGGCCTATAAGGCGTTCCCGACATTACCGAGGAAGGACTTTGATGAAGAGGTGGAACGGTTTAACCTTCTTCAACGATAACGATAACCTTTTTCAACGTTAACGTCAACGTCAACGATAACCATTTTAAACGATAACGGGAACGTTAACGATAACCATTTTTCTCCTATGCCCTTTTCAACGATAACGATAACGATAACGATAACCTTTTTTTATTGAAAATTAATTTTAGGTCACACGGAAATCACGGAAATCACAGAAATTTGATTCTTTACTGAGAGAGCAGCACTGGTGTGCTTCCGTCATTGGCTTGAATTGTTTCTGATTGTAAGCGAGCTTCCATCAGCTACACTTCAACCCACCGACCCGTTCTAACGAACTACACTCTCTCACCAAAGAATCCGGCTATTCTGAGTAGTTTCATCTAATGAAGGTGATTATCTAAGAGCGAGTTCTTAACGTCCAAGCCTAAACCATATTGTCATTCACTTTGTGAACAACCATTCTTAAAAGAACGATAATTTCATTTTCGATATATTTATATTTGTATTTATAAAAGCAAGCTCTTAACATCCAAATCTAAAATACGCTATCAGTCACATTCTGTGACCCTCCCACACTTTAAAATCAAAACGATATTCATTAAATTATCTAATCTGATATTTCAAAGTGATCGCATCTTAAAATAGGTTAGAGGTTAGGGGTTAGCGGTTAGCGAACATGGTTCATGGTTAAGGGTTAGAGGTTAGAGGTATTAATAACGTTTATAGGTTATAGGTTATAGGTTATTGAATCGGTTATCGGTTATCGGTTATTGGTTATAGGTTATTGAAACCTCAGACATCAGCCATCAGCCATCAGACATCATCCATCAGCCCTCAGACCTCTTACTTCAGACATCTCCCGGAAGGGATTGATAATGCTTGAACTTCGTTCGAGCCTGCTCACACTCGGAAGAACTCAAACCCGTTTGGTTCTTCTCTCGCTTAATCGCAGCCTTGGGTATTGTGCTAAGTGATGGATACAGCACTGATGATAAAAGAACAGAATTTTATC
>JAEEGL017399738.1_pt1 | contig 10152 bp, 6 predicted proteins | sample 9134231 | NCBI WGS metagenome assembly JAEEGL01 (sample SAMN16246548, study PRJNA631951) | gut metagenome | biome: gut microbiome; feature: rumen; material: fiber-attached | host: Bos | place: Iran: Karaj | collected 2018-10
GAACGGTGAACCGACAACCACAAACCAACATTGTCAACCACTGATTACCAACCCAAAACCAACCAACTACCAAGTACCAACCATCAACCAACTAACCAACCACCACCCAATCGTCCCTCAATATGATTCCGTCACATCGCACACAGTGGGTGCAAGGACGAATCCCCTGCTTCCGATTGTCTTTCACTACGATTTAAAACCGAGCGACTGTAGTAATGGATCGTACCAAGAGGGGCTGTCCCTCATGTCGTACATTTTACATTTTTGTGAATTTCGCCTATTGTTTCTGTCGGCGCGATTTGGTACAATACGAGCCAGTAACCCCGCCGGGTAGGTTTCGGCCTATTGTTTCGGCGGGCATTTTTATAATCGGGAAATTGAGATGTCGCAGACCGTTCCTTTTACGAAACAACCCAAGACCAACGAAGAGTTGGCCGATCTGCTCATATCGCGAAACCTTGTCACCGACAGGAATAAGGCAATACATCTTCTCGATTCTATCGGCTATTACCGCCTGACGGGCTACCTTGTCCCGTTCAGGACACCTGGCACCGACAACTACCTTCCCGGCACTACGCTTGACCTGATATGGGGCATCTACACATTCGACCGCCATCTTCGGCTGATGACGATGGATGCCCTCGCACGAATTGAGATTGCCGTACGTGCTCTCATTGTCAAGTTCCATACCGCAAGCAACTCCGATCCATTTGCATACGTCAAGTCTGCAAATCTCCCAGGCATAACGACAAAACAGCACGCGGCGTTGCTTTCCCACATAGCCGCCGCAACAGACAAGGCAAAAGGCGAAGCCGACATCCAGCACTTCTTTGCCAAGTACGGAATCAAAGACTACCCGCCTGTATGGGCCATGCTTGAACATGTGCCAATGGGAGCCGTAACCTTCTACTACGAAGGGCTCCCTGTAGATGTGCAACAATCAATCTCCAACTCGTTCTTCGTCCGGCCAAGCGCTTTCGTCGCACTTCTCATGACGCTCAAGAATGCACGAAACATCTGCGCTCACCATTCTCGTTTTTGGAACAGGCACATGAAAGCGCGAATCTCCAGAAAGCTTGGCTTGGCTCCGCAACTCGCGCCATTTGTCGAATGTCTTGACCGTCAGCCGTCGTTCAACTACACAACTACTTTCACAGTCCTTTCGCTCTGTGCCTACTGTATGGGCATCATTCGCCCTGAATCGAAATGGAAGAACCGATGCCATGCCCTGCTCAAAACGGCAACGCCATTCATCCTGCGCGGCATGGGGGTCCCATCCGACTGGAAAACGCTTGCGTTATGGCAATAAGCCTCGTCCCCTTACGCACATTAGTCCAGCAATCCTTGCTATAACGCTCACCCGTTTGGCATCGACCTGCGGCAGTTGGAACGTGCGGAAAAAGGCCGATCTGCCGATCTGTAAAAGGTTCGTGACGCCGCACGTTGCCGCCGGTCACGGAAGTTCCGATGGCTACTCCACCACTCTTACTCCAAAGGGGATTCCTGCCCCTGCAAAGTCCGAAACGCCATTCCCTCCAATGGGGACAGTCCCCAGCAGGAGTCCTTTGCGCTGTTGCACGAGATAATGACTTCTCCAGACAATGCCGAAAACGTCGTGCAGGCGGGCGAGCATGTCGGGTGCAAGAAGTCGTTGACGAGCCAATATCTGAAGAAGCTTGCCGAAGCAGGTCTTCTGTCGGTCAAGCGGTCGGGACGCTATGCCGTATGTTCATCGGTGAATCTGCGACGTTCTTCCGTTTCGCGGCTCCAGCTTGCGCTTGCGGAGTTCTTTGCCAAGAAGCGTTCAGACGCAGAAACGGAAGCCGTCCTTGCCACGGTGAATGCGCTTGCGCACCATGGCCGTATTAGGATCCTGCGGACTGTCGCGGAGAGAAGGGGAATCAATTTTGCCGATCTTGCGAAGCAGACAGGTTTTCCGTTTGCAACGCTTCGTCGGCAACTTGGGGTCTTGATAGATGCGGATGTAATTACACCAGACGTGGGGGCAGACGGCTTTCGCATATACTCCCTTTCAAAACAGAGAAGGAAGCTGCCGTTCGTCCTCGTCTCCCTTGCGCTTGATGTACGGCTCATGCCCTAAAATATCTTCCTGCACACATTGAAGCCGATGTCCACAGTTTATAAACTGTGGACATCGACGTATAATGGAAAGTGCTGGGGATGTTGGGGTGGGATGGTCCCCATAATGGTTTGTTTGGCGACTTGTCCGCTGTTTGGTGGAGGTGGATAGCGGATGTGGATTTATTGCTTGGGGCGGTGGATTGCAGAGGAAGCGCGGTAGGCGATTTCAACTGGCTCTGTCAGGGCTTGGTTTGTGTTGACATGTCCACAGTTTATAACTATGAACATTGGTTGGGGTGTCAAGATCTGGTTTTGGTGGTGTGGCGGGTGGGTGATGGCTTGTGGGGTGGGGATTGTTAGGACGAAGAGGTGCGATAGTCGCTCATCGTCATGCCAAAGCGCTTCTTGAAGAGTGTTTTCAGGTGTGCAGGCGACTTGAAATCGCAGAACGGGCCTATGGCGTCGATGGGCATGGTCGTCTTGCGTAGCATTTCCTTTACGTGTTCAAGCTTTTGGTCCTGTATGTCTTCAAGCACGGTACGCCCGGTGACGGTGCGGTAGTCACGCTGCAGAAGGCGCACGGATACGCCAAGCGAGGCGGCGACGTGCGGCACTCCTATGCCGCTGGTTGCATGCTGCCGGATGAATTCACGGGCTGCGGTCACGCGTCGTGCCGTGCCGTTCACGTCGGCCGTGGACAGCCGCTCAACCGCACCCTTGAATGCAAAGTGCAGCGTCTTTATCTTGCCTGTTTGGGATGAGTTTGTCCCTTCATGCAGAATGCCGTCCAGGAACTCTGCGGCCAAGAACCCTCCGTTTTCGAAGTCGGGCATCAGCGAAGAAAGTGATGGCACGGTCTGTTCGCAGATGTAGGTCTCGTTGTCCACGCCCAGTACCTGTATCTGGCTTGGCACGTTGAGCCCGGCCAGATGGCAGGCATCCAGCACGTGCTTTGCGCGCTGATCGAACGCCGCCCATACGCCGCATGGCTTCGGCAGAGAAACAAGCCATTCCGCCAGCTCAGTTCCGCGTGTGCGCCATGATCTGATCCCAGGCGCCGGTGCGAAGACGTTTAGGTTGAAGCCCATGTCCTTCAGCGCCGCGCGGAAGAACCGCCGACGGGCTTCGCTCCACCTTTCGGCGCCGGGGGAACCGACGAATGCGAAGTTAGAGAGTCCTTTGCGGCGGAATAGTCTCGCTGCTTCCGTTGCGAGCATTCTTTCGTCCGTCGTCAGAAGTGCATAGGGCTTGCGCCATCTGTGTGGCGTGTTTGTGTTTACGAATACGGCTGCGCGTCCGGAAATGGCTGACAGCTCCTTTGGAGACATGTCATGGCAGCTGCCGTCTATGACCAGCGCATCGGGTCGCCAATCCGCGAAATGCTCAAGGGATTCGTTGGAAGGATGAGCACCCGCGAACTGTACCTCCCATCTGCGGTGCGTGGCCGCAAAGCGCAGAATCCCGCCTATCGCCTCGCGTGAGGCGGCGTGGCGCATGTCGAGATGTGCCAGCATCCTCAGCGGCCTGTCTTGTCGCAGACCTGAACCCTGCTTTTGTTTCATGCGCCTATTATAACATATTTGGCAGGGCTTGGCGCAAATAAGAATATTGTTGTGCGCTAAAGAGAATATAGTTTTTGGTATAATGTTGCGCAAAACAGGGCAACAAGAAAGGAATGCAAGCAAATGTGCAACACTAATTTCCGCATGAGACGGCTTACGGCAATTCTCCTCTGCGGGATGGCGGTGGTTTCGGCGGGCTATGTTCGTGCGGACGGCGGCAGGCCGCTGTTCAACGGACGGGACCTCTCCGGGTGGTACACATTCATCAAGGGAAGGGGCAGAAACTCCGACCCCAAGAACGTGTTCACGGTTACCAACGGCGCCATCCGCATCAGCGGCGAGGAATTCGGCGCCCTTGTCAGCGAAGACGAGTTCTCCGACTACCACCTGTCCCTTGAGTACCGTTTTCTCGGCGGCAGGCAGTACGGATGGAAGGCTGGCTGGGCGCCGGATAGCGGCATCCTGTTCCATTCGACCGGTCCGGACGGAGGCTTCGAGGGCATCTGGATGGAATCCGTAGAGGTCAACGTCATAAAGGGGGCGACTGGGGACTTCTGGGGCGTCGGCGCCAAAGGCTCCGACAGCATATCCCTTTCGTCTAGGGTTGGCGGCGAAATGCTTGGAGGAAAGTATCCCATCCACGATCCAGATGGTGGCGGAGTCTATACGATCCGGGGCAACACGAGAGTCTGCCGACAGGACATATCACGTGACTGGCGCGACACGAACAGCGTGGCGGTCGCGGCGAACGAACGCCCGCTGGGGGAATGGAACAGGGTGGACCTGCGCTGTGTCGGAGGCGACGTGCTGGTCGAATTCAACGGGAAGGTTGTAAACAGGGGTTTTGACGTGCGGCCACGAAAAGGCAGAATTCAGCTTCAGAGCGAGGGGTGCGCCATTGAGTTCCGCAGTATAATGGTCGAGCCTCAGACGTCTCTTTGACAGGTTCCCGCAGTTTCGTGGTTAGACAGCCGTGCGCATAAAAGAATGTCTTTGTGCGTCATACAGAATATGCTATATGATATAATGTAAGCCAAAAATTCTGCAAAACAGAGAAAGGACAAAGTTTCTATGAAGACCATGTCAATGCTGTTTTATGTCGGTCGGCGGCTGCGGCGTACGGGCGTTTTCGGCCTTGTGCTCCTTCCCGTCTGCGCGTCAGCTGACACAATTGCGCTCTACACCTTTGAAGGTGGGACTGCAGGCGAGGCGGTGACGACGGTTCGGAATGCCGTCAATCCCGGCGTGTATGACGCAACGGCCAAGAGGCTTGGCTCGGAGTCGGACGGATATGGCGACGCTCCCTGCTATACCAACAACTTCCCGGGGATGTGCGTGTTCTCCGACTCCGCTTGCACCCAGATGCTGGCGCGAGCTCCAATGGCAGTGCATTTCTCCAAGAGCGCCGAGAACGCCAATGTGGGCTCCTGCCTTGAAATACCCGGCATCGCGGCAGACATCTGGAACGATTCGTTTACGGTCGAATGCTTCTGGCGTTCGGCGTCAGAATCGACTAAGGGTTCCGCCGTTGCATGCATGTCGTACGGACGTCGCATTTTCATGCAGTCGGGGGAGTCATACAAAAACTGTGTCCGTATGGATACGCATGTCAAAAGCACAAACGACAAGAACATCAGTTTTATGGGCGATACTTCAAATAGATACTTGACGTCCTATGGCTGGCGGCACTGGGCAATGGTATTTGACAAGGATACGGCGACTGCGACGTTCTGGTTCGACTATGACAATTACGGGGAAGTGTCCGCAACTACATATTATGCTGGTTCCAGCTTGGTGTCCAACCTTCGCTTTGGTGCATGTATACCTGCAGGGCAGACACCCGATCCAAACATCGGCAAAGGCTGCTCCGTGGGCGAAATCGCATGCATCCGCGTCTCGAACCGCGTTCTCGGGAAAGACGATTTCATGCAGATGGGCGTGAATGCCTTCTATCCGTTCAAGGATGGCGCCGCCGGGACGGTCGCCACAACCGTGACGAATGCATTGGTGGAGGGCGAAGCCGACGGAGTCGCGGGAACTTTCTCGTCCAAGGTTCCCCAGTTTTCCTCCGACCGGCCAGGGCGCTATGTCTTTTCCTCCTCAAGGAAAGACAAGCTGCTTTGCGAAGAACCGGGCTCTCTTCTGTTCAAGAACAGTTCGTCTGTCGTCAAGGGCTATGTCGCGGTCACGAACCTTGCGGGGCAGTTGCTGATGACTACGCGCGAAAAGCAAGGTGCGACATTTGAGTGTTTCTTCAAGAGGGGCACCGAGTCGTGGGGGAATCTTGACGTGTTTTCCTTCAAGGCCGGCGGCAAGGTATGGCGCTTGTATTCAGATGAAAAGAGATTGGTTTCCTCCGAACAAGATTTCACGAGCTATGCGGTTGTAAAGAATACAGAAGGCGAGTCGCTTGCCAACGACGGCAGGTGGCACCATCTTGCAGTTGTCGTGGAGCCGAATCTGTCGAGCGCTTCGACGGCAAAGCAGTGGAAAAAGGTCACCGTATACCTCGACTATGCGAAGACGGCGGGGTCTGTCCGCGACTCGGCGCTTTACTGGAACCAGGAGACATTCTGGAACTCGCCGTGCATTGCGCCGTTCTGCATTGGCAACAGCGCGGCGCTTTCGTCGACCGCAAACGGATTCCAGGGCAACATCTCGGCCGTGAGGGTCGTCAGCAAGCCGCTTTCGCCCGAGGAGTTCATGGTGGCGTCCGACACGATGGACGCGCCGTCCGTCGACGGCGGGTTCAGGTGGCGGTTCGAGGAGGGGACTCCCGGGGCCACCGTCTCCAGCGTCCCCGACCAGTACAGCCGGGAGAAGTGGGCCGTCGGAGAGCTTACCAGGTTTGGCGCGAGCGTCGAAGCTCCAGTGTACTCAAGGGAGAGGCCCGCGAGAATCGTCAAGATCGGCGACGTGGAGTACACAAACACCGTTTCGTCGTCATTCGTCAGGAATGCCTCGACCAACCGCGTCGCGCTGGAGACCAGGACTTGGCACGGAATGCCCGCCCTGCATCCTGAGAGCTGGACGATGGAGATGTTCGTGAAGACCTCGTCGTCTGCGCCGCGTGCGGCGGACGCGCTGCTTGCCGGACGCGGCAGGATCAACGTGTCCACCGGCGCGGAATGGTATGACTGGGTGCTTGCCGTGCAACCTAATGGAAAGCTCGCCCTCAAGGGCTTTCGCGAAGACGAAACCGAGGGTTCCGTCGCCTTCGCCTATTCCGATGCGGGTGCCAGCTTGGACGACGACAGGTGGCATTCGGTCGTCGTCATGTACGACGGAAGCCTGAAGAACTATGGCGTATGGGTGGACGGCGCGAGGGTGCTGGACGAGACGCTTGGCTCTGCGCAGGTGGACAGCTCCGACGCACGCTACCAGCTTGGCCATGGATGCGGGCTTGAGGGTTTCTCTGGGCTCATAGACGAGGTGCGTTTTGTCGGCCGGGTTCTTTCCGCCGACGAGCTTGCCACACTGAAGGCCAAGGGCTTTGTTCTCTCGTGCAGATAGGAGGCGTCCCGTGAATTGCCGCGTGCCGTTAGCCTTGCTCGCCCTGTTCGTCTCGTCTTTGGTCTGCCTTGCAGCGTCTGCCGACGTCGGCGAGGAGATTCCCGTCGGCGGGCTGAAATGGAATCTGCCGAAGTGCGCCAGCTTGGAGGGCGACGTGTTGACGGTCGTCGTCGGCGACGACGCGAAAGGCGCGACTACTGCATGGGCGGACATCGACCTCTCGGAATGCAGGGACGGTTTCGTGGCGGAGATCGAGGCGTCCGGAGAGGGCATTTCGCAGCCGCCGAACCCGTGGCTTGGGTTCAAGTTCATGATGGTCTACTACGACCCGGCGATGAAGATAATGTGCTACCCCGGCGTAAACGGCCCGCACGGCAGCTTTCGGAAGCGGCTGTTCCGGCTCGTAGACTCGTTCCCGAACAGGACGCGCCAGCGCGCCCGGCTGCACCTCGGGATCCAGTCCGCCACGGGCAAGGCGGTGTTCGACCTCTCCACCCTCAGGATAAGGAAGTCGCAGCCTGCATTCAAGATGTTCAACGCCGACTACAAGGTGAAGTACCCGGAGGCCGTGCGTGGCAGGGGGCTCCTGCGCGGCGTGATGTCCCCCGTGGATCCGATCGAGAAGGACTTCGCCGACCTGCGCGAATGGGGCGCGACGATGATCCGCTACCAGATGGTGCGCCACTCATGGGGCATGGGCGAGAAGGAGCTGCTCGACCTGGAGGCGTACCGCAGATGGCTGGAGGGGCGGCTGGAGCTTCTCGAAAAGGTGCTGGAATGGGGCGAAAAGTACGGCATAATGGTCGTAGTGGACCTCCATTCCGCGCCCGGGGGGGCTGTGGGCGGAAAGGGCCTGCGCATGTTCTACGACCAGAAATGCATGGACGAGTTCTTCGCCACGTGGCGCAGGATCGCGACGCAGTTCAAGGGCCGCAGGTGGATATACGGATATGACCTGATCAACGAGCCGCACCATAGCGACGGCGTCATATGCGACTACCTAGAAGTGCAGCGCAGGGCGGCGGAGATAGTGCGCGGGATCGACCCGGACACGACGATAATAATAGAGTCGAACGCGATGTGCCTTCCGGTGACGTTCGGATACCTGTCCCCGCTTGCGATGGACAACGTAATATACCAGGTGCACATGTACAACCCCGGCGGGTTCTCCCATCAGGGGGTTGCATCCCGGCACGCGGCGAAGGACCGCCCGTTCTACCCCGACCCGGCCAAGGGGTGGGACAGGGACTTCCTCGTGAACGAGCTGAAGCCGGTGGCGGACTTCGCCCGCAGGCACGACGCGAAGATATACGTCGGGGAGTTCTCCGCGATCGCATGGGCACCGGGGGCGGACAAGTGGATGGAGGACTGCATTTCGATATTCGAGGAGTACGGATGGGACTGGACGTACCATGCGTTCCGCGAGTGGCCCGGCTGGAGCGTGGAGCACGAGGGCACCGACCGCAACCACATGGTTCCGTCGTCGGACAACCCGAGGATGCGCGTGCTTAGGCGCGGCCTCAGGGGAGAGGTGCGCGCCGGAGCGGCTGCCGAGCGGAAGGAGGCTCGATGAGCGGAAGGAACGGCCCGGTCGTCGGCAGGCGGGGCTTCATCGCGTCCGCCGTCGGCACCGCGGCCTATGCCGCGATGCCCTCGTGGGCGGGAAACATCGTCGTTCCGGGATATTACTCTAGGTGCCTTGATTCCGTGGCCGGCAAGATCGCGCTGCGGCGCGTGCCGGCAGACATGGCTTTCAGGGACGGGGACCGCATTCTCTTCCTTGGCGATTCGATCACGCCGACCGATGGCTATCCGCAGTTCGTCTGCAATTACTATTTGACGCGTTTTCCCAAGCGAGATATCGCATTCGAGTGTGCGGGTGTTTCAGGCGACGGCACGCGGTGGTGCGACTGGCGGTTGGAAGAGGATGTCATTTCACGCAAGCCGACGGTTGTTTCCGTGATGTTTGGCATGAACGACGTCGCGCATCACAGCGGCGTATGGGAAAAAGGGCAGCCGAAGGAAACGCAAGACGCCTTTCGGACGAATGTCATTTCAAAATTCGCGACGCACTTCGATCATCTGGCGCAGAGGCTACGCGGGGAGTTGCCGGAAGTCGGGCTTTTGCTGATGACGCCAACGCCTTATGACGCCGTTTCCACTCGGCCGCAATCCACAAGCAACAACCACGCTGGGGTGAACGCGGCGCTTGCGGACGTCTCAGGATATGTGCGGCGGAATGGAGGTCGCTTCGGTGGACGCGTGATCGATATCCATGAGCCGATGAAGGCATTTCTTGAACGTGCGCGGGAACGGTTCGTTTTGGTCGGACCTGACCGGGTGCACCCTAACGATGCCGGACATCTCTTTGTTGCCTGGAAGTTCCTGGAGCAGCAGAATGCTCCGGGCGTTGTCTCAGACGTAGAGATCGATTATTCAAGTGCAAGGATGACCCGTGCGCAAAATGCCGATGTGTCCAATGTCCGCATTCTGCCGGATGGCAGGCTGTCGTTTGCCGTCCTTGAAGGCGCACTGCCGATGCCGATTCCCCCGAATCTTGAAAAGTTCGCGCACGACGCAGGGCTGTGCGAAAGCCTCAACCGTGAGATTGTGTCCATCAAGAATCTTCCGGAGGGGCAGTGGACGCTGTTCATAGATGGCGAGAAGGCGATGACGGCGTCGGCAGAGGCGTTCGCCAAGGGCGTGAACCTGGCTTGTGCCGATACGCCGCAACATCGTCAGGCGGAAGCCGTGCGAGCGGCCAATGCACGGAGGTTCGGCGAATTGGACTATGTCTTGGGTCGTTGCCGTCTGGCGCGGTGGGCGCTCAATCGCAGAACGGAAGTCAACCCTGACGATTTGGCTGCGGTTCAGGCCTATCGGGACGGATTGCCTGAGTCCCAGCGGCGGAGGTGGCCGTGGTTTGCACTCGATCCCTACCTGAAGAACTGGGCGCGGCGCAAGGAAATCATGTCTGAGATTGAGCGGCGGCAAC
>JAEEGL010018105.1_pt1 | contig 10151 bp, 8 predicted proteins | sample 9134231 | NCBI WGS metagenome assembly JAEEGL01 (sample SAMN16246548, study PRJNA631951) | gut metagenome | biome: gut microbiome; feature: rumen; material: fiber-attached | host: Bos | place: Iran: Karaj | collected 2018-10
CGGTTCGCGCCGCGCAGGCGCCACGGCTCGTGCGCCGACGCCCCTGCGGGCGCGGAGAAGTCCCACGTCTCGTTCGTCCCGGCGCGCGCGAGGGCGAATCCCGCCTCGACCTGCGCCGGGGTGATCACGTTCGTCACCGCGTTGGCCTCCCCGTCGCCCAACTGGAGCAACGGGCCGAGTCCGAGATTCGGCTTCGTCCCGGCCCATACGACAACGCCGGAAAGGACGAGTCCCCACGCTACTCCCTTCACGGAGCAGAGCATTCGCCGCGCGACCGCGAACACGCCCATACGGCGCAGCCACGCGCCGAAGGCAAGAACCGCCATTACCAAAAGCATGGACAGCCCGGCGGTTTCCACCGCTTGCCGGAACACCTCTACGACCGTCTCGCCCCATTCCCCCATCCATCACCTCAATATCAGCATTGTTTTCTGAGGAGTGACCTGCGCGAAGAACCGCTCGCCCGCGCGGACGTTCTCGCCGCGCCCCACGACGCGTACGAGGTTCCAGCCGGCCGCGTGTAGCCACGTCGGCTTCGCGGCGGCAAGCTCCGCGAACACCTCCACGCCGTTGTCGAGGAAGCGCACGTCATCGATCACGCCGCCGTGCCCGAACCGCACGCTGACGGCAAGCTCATGCGCGCCACAACCGTCCGTCGGCGCAGTGAAGACGCGCTCGCCGGTGGCGCAGTTCTCAATGAACCACGCGCCGCAGTCCCACCCGACCGTGAGGTCGCGCTCTTCGGGAGACAACATGCCGTCTGCAACGGGCGGGACGCCCGTTGTCCCAGTGATGCCGTCCGTCCCGAACGCCATCTCCACGTTGTTCGAGGGAGAGGCGTCGAACGCCAGGTTGAAGGTGAAGTATTGGAGATGTTCCTGCCACGCCGCGAACGGCACGTTGGTCGCCGTCTCGGTATCGAGATACTCCACCTGCGGCAGCACGGGCCGTACTGGCGGGAACCCCAATGCCACCGACGCGATGACGCATAAAAATAGAAACAGCTTTTTCATTTGTGACATTTTATCAGATGTGTACGCAGCGCACAAGCCGCAGATGTACCACCAGCGAGTAATCCTTGCGCTCCGGCAAGGCATGTGATAAACTGGCGTCCGGTCCGCGAAACAGGGATGTGCAATGTGAAAGGAATCTGTAACCTTCTTCAGCTTGACGTGTAGACAGGGCAAAAGCGCGACACAGCAGCACGACAACCTTTGGAACTTCAAACTCTCAAAAAACAAACCAACAAGGAGACATCATGGAAAACCTCGCACTGGCATTGAAGGAACTCGGCGAAAAGAACGGTCTCGAGATCGCACTCGACGACAACGGCGCCTGCACGCTGGAGCTCGAGGACGGACGCCCGGTCTGCCTCCAGGAGCGCGCCAACCTGAACGAACTCGACTTCGTCTCGCTGATAGGCGAAGTCCCCATGGAAGTCCGTGCCGATGTCTTCGAGCGCCTCCTCATGGCGAACTTCTACTGGAAGGAGACGCTCGGCGCGACGCTTTCCTGGAATCCCGGCCTCCAGCAGGTCGTGCTCATCTACCCCTTCCCGCTCGCCGACGCGACGCCCGGGACGCTCGAGTCGATCTTCACCCGCTTCCTCGAGCTTCAGGCCGCCTGGAAGGACCGCCTGGAGGAACTCGTCTCCGCCGCCCAGAAGCCAGATGGCGACGAAGATCCTCTGGACGAGGAGGACGGCGCCTCCGCTGCGAACGACAACATGATCATCAACCCCTAATGCACAGGAGGCTTAGCCATGCAGCTCTCCATTGACCACTACTCGACCTGGGCACAGCAGAACTTGAGCTCCGAGGTCGCCCTCGGCAAGGATGGCCTCAGCCTTGACAAGGCCTCGAAGCAGGTGGGGGTGTTCGCGCGCTTCTTCGGCACGAAATCCGCGCAGAGCGTCCGCACGAACGTGATGGCGGACTTCACCCGCGCCCTCAGCTACAGGTTCGGCGCCACCCTCGCGCAACAGGCCCTCTCCGAGGCCGGCCTCACCCCGACCTCGAAGCTCGACGGAAAGACGATCAAGGCCGTCATCAAGTTCGCGACCGACATCCGCACCGCGGAGGTCGACTCGCTCATGGACACCGATATCCGGCTCTTCAACCGATCCATCACCATTGCGGACGTCAGAGGAGACAACGGATACGGCGAAGATCGCATGAAGAAGTATCTGGCCGTGCGCAGCCTTGCGATCGACGCCATCGGGGAAATGCCGCACGACCAGGCTTCATACGACCAGTTCTGCGAACGCTGCGAACGCATCATTGCGCGGCTACACCCCATCACGCAGTCGGTAATCCCGCCGAGGACTCCCGCAGAGAGGGCGGTGCAACATGACGCGCTCGCTCTGACCAGGGCGCTATGCGACAGGATGGACGAGATGAAGGCGATGCTGGAGGACCTTCCGCGCAGCGACAAGAACATGGAGCATTTCAAGGAAGTGTGGGCAGACGGATTAGCCAAGGCGCTGGAAAAGCTCATGCCGAACAGCTCCCCCGCGCTCCAGAACGCGATACGTACCGTCGTGCAAGGCTACGGCGAAAACATCGACGATTTCTACGCGTCCATGCCCTACGAGAAGGACATGCACAAGATGCTCGCCAAGAAGTTCATCGCGGACCTCAAGCAGCACGTGCCGGCGAAGGAGATATCGTTCAAGGAGGACTTCCTCGCCAACCAGATCTTCAGCGGCTACCGCCAGGCGCTCAACGAGGGGGACTGGGCCCCCATCTCGAAGACCGCCACCGCCACCGTCGGCGACATGCCCGTGGCGCTCAAGAGCGATATCGTCCCCGGAGCGTACATCGGCGCGTCGTCAGTAAGCGGCGGGAAGGGCCCGATCGGCCGCACGTACGAACAGGGGGTCAACGGCTACATGTGCCACTGCGCGGACACGAGGCACGCCGTGAACCTCGCCGTCTCGTCGATAACCGTCGACGGCGCCGACCAGCCCGCCTTCCAGGGCATCCGGCACGGCGTCCACTGCGCGTGGGAGATAAAGGACGAGGGCGAACGGCGGACGGCGAACGTGCAGCGCGCGCAAGAGGCCGTGATCGCGGCCTTCCTCGCCAACCCCGGCTATATCGAGAACGGAGAAACCAGCCTGACCATGACTTCCGTGTCGCTGCTCACGCCGGACTCCGCGCGCCATACCTTCAGCAAGGGCGGCCCGTCTGACGAGCGCCAGATGCTGCTCGAGCAGAAGGCCGCGTGGGACACCGTCTCGCGCGAAGGCGTCCAGTTCCAGTACAACGGCCAGACCATCACCATCCGGCCCAAGGTGATCACGTTCAACTTCGGCGTCAACTCGGGCGCCGTGAACTACTCCTCCATCGCGCCCAACCTCGCGGGCGGCTGGGACCTGTCCGACGAGCTGAACAGGCAGGCGCGAGGGAGCATGGAAACGGCGGTCAACGACTTCCTCAGAGACACGGCCGAAGACATGTCCGCCGAGGCGATGAAGAAGAGAAAGGCCGTGCTTGAACTCTTCCAGCAGTGCAAGGACATTCTGGACGGCCATGCCGAGCGGACCGACGGCAAAGACGCCTACAAGGCGGCCGCGCGCCTGGCCGTGCTCACGTACCTGATAGGCGGAACTCCCTGCTGGAACTGCAAGAGCGGCAAGGACCGCACAGGACAGCTGGACGTCGAATGCAAGTTCCTCGCGACGCTCATCGCGCGCGGAGAGTCGATTCCCAAGCCGGGAGCCGATCTCACGACAGAGCAGTCTGCGCTCCTACGCACGATCGCGATCGAGGGAGGAAACTTCGAGATGCAGAGCTACAACACCGGCGCCAAAGGGTTCAAGACGAACGGCGTCGGCTCGATCGGCAGGCGTCTCGGCGGACAGCAGTTCCGCGAAATACACGGGGGCGCCTCCGAATTCGTCAAAGTCTGACAAAGCCGCCGCCCGCGACTACAGGAACGCGGACACCCGGGCAAGCGTCTCACCCAGCGACGGCGTAACGTGGACGGAAGCGGGGATCGCCTTGCGGAACAAAGCTCCGTAGTTCTTCGAGGCGATCCGCGAATCCGTCACCACCACCACCCCGCGGTCGGACTTCGTGCGGACCAGCCGCCCGAAGCCCTGCCGGAAGCGTATGATGGCCTCGGGCAGCAGGTAGTCGCGGAACGCGGAGCCGCCTTCCTCCGTCACCTTCTCGCCGCGGGCCTCCACTATCGGTTCGCCCACCTGCGGGAAGGGCAGCCGCGCCAGCACCACGCACGAAAGCGCCGCCCCCGGGACGTCCACCCCCTCCCAGAAGCTCTGTGCGCCGAAGAGCACCGTTGGCCGCTCCGCCGCCCTGAGGGCCTCGGCCATGGCCTCGCGGCTCTCATTCTCGCCCTGCACGAGCAGGCGCATCCCGTCAGCCTCCATCCGCTCGCGCATCCTGTCCGCCACGTCGCGCATCATGTCGTAGGACGTGAACAGCACAAGGCAGCGCCCGGATGTCGCACGGAAGAGGTCAGGCAGGAACAGCGCCAGCTGCTCGGCGTACTCGGCGGGGTTCGTGGACGGGTCTGGCAGGCAGTCCGGGGCAAGCACCAGCGACTGTCGGAAGTAGTCGAACGGCGACGCCGCCACCAGGGCCTTCACACGCGCCGGCTCGAGCATCGACACCCCGAGCCGGCGGGCCATGTAGTCGAACTTGTCGCCGGTACGCAACGTGGCGGAGCAGAGGATCACCGAGTCCTTGGTCTCGTAGAAGCACTTCTTCATCTCCTCCGCCACGCTCAGAGGGGCGGCGGTGAGGCGGATGAACGATGAACGCCTTCCCTTGGCGCCGCCATCGCACTTCTCGGCCCAGTAGACGCGGGAGGGATCCGATGCGGCCAGGACGAACCTGGACTCGAGGATGAACTCGGTGAACGATTCCGCCACCCCGCGCACCTGCGCCACGATGTCGCCCAGGACAGGATGGTCGCCATCGGAGGACGCCTCAAGCAGCGCGGCCGCGAGATCCACGAGTATGCTCTGGAGGCGCGCGAGCGAATCTTCGAAGCGGACCGCGGCGGCGGAAAGTTCGCCCTCGTCCCACTGTGCTGGCGTGTAGTCCGCGAACAGACCGTGCAGGGAGTATTGCCGCACGCCGGCCTCCGGCGCGCCTGGCAGTGTGCCAGGGACGCAGCGGAACCGGATTCGGGCTGTCCCGCGCGGCGCCGGCGAGAAGAGGCGGCGAAGCACCTCGAAGAGCGCATCCCCCGCGGACGTGGCGAACTTGATCTGCACATGCGCGCGCATGACGAGCTCGCGGATCGCCTCCGCGCGCCCGGCTTCGCGTATGCTTCCCTTCTGCAACTGGCGGTCGATGGAGCCTAGCACGCCGCGCGGCCGCGCAACGCCGCGGCGCGACCTGGACGTGCGGGAAAGCTTCCCGAGCAGCTGCACGAGCGCAGGTCGGGACAGTTCGTACGAGAAGAAGTCGGTGGCGATGTCCTCGAGGTTGTGGGCCTCGTCGAACACCAGCCGTCCGTAGGCCGGCAGGAGCGTGGACGCGGCGCATGCGGCCTCCGCCAGGACGAGCGCGTGGTTGACCACCACCACGTGCGCCCGCTGCGCCCGCGCGCGCGCCTTCGCCACGAAGCACTTGTCGCGGTACCTGCACGCCTTTCCGGCGCAATCCTCGCCCGGACATGAGATGTACGGACGCATCCGCTCCAGCCCGAGGTCGTCGAGGTCGCCGTCCTCCGTGGCGAGCAGCCACCCGTAGAGCCGGCGGAAGTCCTCGCGCTCGTCTTCGGAGAGCGTCCACCATCCGCCTTGCATCAGCTCGCCCAGGAGGCGCAGGCAGAGATAGTTCGTGCGCCCCTTGAGCACGGCCACGCGGAGCTTCAGCGCGTCCTCGCCCAGGACCTGGGCGGCGCGCGGAAGATCGGACGAGAGGAGCTGCCCCTGCAGGTTGCGCGTGGCGGTGGAGATCACCACCGGCGTGTCGTTGGTGAAGCTCCACAGCACGGCCGGCACCAGGTAGGCGAGGGACTTCCCGACGCCCGTCCCCGCCTCTATCATCAGGTGTTCCCGGCCGTTGAAGGCGCGCGTCACGGCGCGAAGCATGTCCAGCTGGCCAGGACGGGCCTCGTATCCGGCCATGCCGCCCAGCGTGCCGCCGGCCTCGAGGTGGAATGCCGCCGCGTCCACGTCCAGCGGCGTGCATTCCTCGTGCGACGGCAGGCGGCATTTAGGGCCTCCCTGCTTCATGTCCGGGATGACGTCCGCCCATCCCGGATTGTCCATGAACAGCTGTATCTCGCCCTCGTCCGTGATCACCTTTCGAATCCTCTTACGTAAAAGACCCCGCGCTGTAGGCGCGAGGTCCTTCCTGGCATGTAAAGGCCATTTTCCGTGCTACATCTCCTGCGAGCGGCGACGGGAGCGGTTCCTGATGCGCGCGCGCGCGGATTTCTTCCGCGCCTTGACGCAGGGCTTCTCGAAGTAACGCTGGTCGCGCAGCGTCTTGATGATCCCCTCCTTGTCGAGGATCTTCTTCAGACGCTTCAGTCCGCGTTCGACGGATTCGCCTTTCTTCAGCTTGAGCTGGATCGACATGCCTTGTTCACCTCACTTCCTTCCTTGCGGCCCTTGGGGCGCCGAAAAGTCTAGATAGTATATCAGATTCCCTTCGGATGCGCAACTAGATGCGGGTTGGCGTCTCGATGCCGAGCAGCGAGAGTCCCTTCGCGAGCACTTTCCCGAAGAGCGCGCAGAGCGCCAGGCGGGCGTCGCGCACCTCCGGCTCGCTCTTCAGGATAGGCGAGCGCTGGTAGAAGCTGGAGTAGAGCTGCGCCGTCTGGAAGAGGTAGTCCGCCAAGACGGATGGCTTGTAGTTCTCCGCCGCACGCAGGACTGTCGGCCCGAACTGCAGGAGTTGCAACGCCAGTTGCTTCTCAATTGGAGTTGAAAGTTGAAAATGTTGAGCATCGCCCGGTAGGGTCACGCGTCCCGCGTGACCGCCGTCCGCGCCCTCCACCGCCGCCGCCTTGTCCATCAATGAGCACACGCGCGCGTAGGCGTACTGCAGGTACGGGCCGGAGTTGCCCTCGAGGGCGAGCGCCTTGTCCCAGTCGAAGTCGATCGCCGTGGCCGGGTCATGCGAAAGGTCGGCGTACTTCACCGCGCCGAAGCCGATCTGCTCGGCCAGGCGCTCGTCGCCGCCGCGCTCCTTCACGATCGCGTAGGCGCGGCGCGTTGCCTCGGCGAGGAGGTCGTCGAGCTTGATGAGGTTTCCTTCGCGGGTCGAAATCGCCTTGCCCTGGTACGACATCAGCCCGAACGGAACGTGCACGAGCTTCGCCTTCATGCCCATCTTCGCGCATATCACGAAGAACTGCCTGAAGTGCAGTATCTGCCTGTCGTCCGTCACGTAGATGATCTCGGCGGGATCGTATTCGCGGATGCGGCTCTCGACGCATGCGATGTCCGAGGTCGTGTAGTTGAAGCCGCCGTCCGACTTCCTGACGATGGCGATGGGCAGCCCCTCGTCCTCGAACTTCACGATGAGCGCGCCCTCGGACTCCTCGGCGAGCCCCATCTCGACGAGCCTCTCCACCACCGGCGCCATCATGTCACGGTAGAACGACTCCCCGCGCCACGTGTCGAACTTCACCCCGAGCTTCGCGTACATGCGGTTGAACTCGTTGATCGATATCTCGATGAACCGCTTCCAGAGCGCGACGTCGTCAGGGTCGCCCTGCTGCAGCTTCACCAGCTCCTCGCGGCACGCCGTCTTCCACGCCTCATCCGCCTTCGCGCGCGTCGACGACTCCACGTAGCACTTCTCGAGCGTCGCGACGGCGAGGTTGTCGCGCTCCTCCTGGGTGAGGCATTCGCGGTAGCCCTTTATGAGTATGCCGAACTGCGTACCCCAGTCGCCAAGGTGGTTGTCGGCTATCACCTCGTAACCCAGCGAACGGAAGATGCGGTCTATCGCGTTGCCGATCACCGTGGACCTGATGTGCCCGATGTGCATCTGCTTGGCGGCGTTCGGCGAGGAGTAGTCTATCACAACCCTCTTCCCTTCGCCCACCTGCGCTATGCCGCAGTGAGGATCCGCCTCAAGCGCGGAGAGCGCGCCGGCGAGCCATTCCGGCGTGATCGTGATATTGAGGAAGCCTGGGCCGGCAACCTCCACCCTGTACTCTGGCGAAAGGCATTCCACTACCTTCTGCGCCGCCTCGCGCGGATTCCTGAAGCCCGCCTTCTTCGCGATCTTGAGCGCATCGTTGCACTGGTAGTCGCCGAACTTCGGATCCGTGGTGGGCACCGCCTTGATCTCCGGGATGTCCACTCCGGGGAACGCCTTCGCGAACCCGTCCTTCAGCCATTCGGTAATCGTCATGTCACTTGCCCTTCTTGAGTTTCTTCAGCACCTTCTCCCGCGCGCGCTCGTCCATGTGATCCACGTACAGCACGCCCTTAAGGTGGTCTGTCTCGTGGCAGACCGCGCGTGCGAGGAACCCGCGGACCGTTGCCATCTGCGGAACGCCCCTCACGTCGAGATACTGCACCGTGACCTCGGCGGGGCGCGTCACTTCGCCGCCCACGTTGGGCAGCGACAGGCACCCCTCCCGCCCCGTCTGCTCGCCGCTTGCGCTCACAATCACCGGATTGAACATCACGAGCGGCTGAACGGTGCGGGCGTTGAACGCCTTGGTCTCCTCTTCGTCCTCGCAGCTAAGCGGCACGTCGATGACGCATAGCGCCTCGTCGCGCCCCACCTGCTCGGCAGCGAGCCCCACGCCCTTCGCCTTGTACATCGTCTCCAGCATGCTGTCGGCGAGGGCCGCAAGCTCGGGCGTCACGGCCACCTTGCGCGCCGCAACCCTCAGCTTCTCGCTGCCGTACTTCTCTATCGGTAGTATCATGTGGTGGATTGCGCAGATGCGCACGTTTACTTGATGGAATAGCGCGAAGCCTTCACGATGTTCTTCCAGAGCGACGCGGAGTCCTTCGACCCGAGCACGAGCGAAAGGTTGTCCTTGCGCCTGAACGTGTCGCACAGCATCGCCCCGAGCCGCAGGTAGAACACGCTCACCGCCACCGGTATCACGCTGAACACCACCACGTGCACCAGCGTGCCTGCGGCGTCCCACGGGATCCCCTTCCCGGAAAGCCCAATCGCGAGCGTAAGCCCGCCGCCCTCGACACCGCGCACGTGCGGGAATGCAAATCCGTCGCCCATCGCCGTGGAGAGCATCCTTTCGCGCTCCATCGCGGACGCCACGAGCGCATCCGGGTTCGAGACGAACTTATGCTCGGCCATCACCTTCGCCAGCTCCGCTATCGCCTCCTGCGGAGTGGTGGCGGCGAGCGAGGCCACCATCAGCTCCTGCGCCGAGAACCTGCTAATCCCCGTCTTGCGAGGCTCTCCGCGCGCCGGCCTGCCATGTATGTACTTCGGCGCGTCCTCCTCCTCGTTGAACAGCATCCTCCCACATGATGCGCATGTCTGGATCGTCTTCCCCAGCCTCACCTGCTGCACCTGCGATATCGGCAGCCTCATCCCGCACACGGCGCAGCACCCGTTTGTCATCGGCGACATCACGATATGATCCTTTTTGTAGAGGCGCGTGTAGAGCGCCTTCGGCTGCGGGTCCAGCTTGTCGGCGAGCTGGTCGATCGCATCCGAGAGGGCGTCCATGTGAGAGCCGTCGCCCGTCTGATGGTGTTCATCGCGCGTCAGGATAAGCTCCTGAAGCTGGTTAAGAAGATTGATCTGATTTTTCATATTAGTCGTTAGTCATTAGTTGTTAGTGGCCTATCCCGCCGCGCCCTGCATGTAGGCATCCGCGAACGAGCCGAGCATCTTGACGAACGCCGAGTGCGCGGCAAAGAATCCTTCGGAGAAACGGCCCGTCTGCACAAGTCCCACGCCCGTGAGGATCGCCACGGCGACCGCTCCCTTGAACAGCCCCACCAGTCCCCCGGCGAGCGCGTTCATCGGCTGGGGCACGAGGAACGAAACGAACTTCGCGACCGCGCGCCGCACAAGCCCGAAGACAATCAGGACCACGAAGAAGTCCAGACCCGCCGCCACGCCGCTCTGCGCCGCGCCGCCCGTGACCCAGTTTCCGGCGGCAACCATCGCCCGCAACGGCGAAAAGAGGAAATAGCCCGCGACCAGAGCGACGGCGATGCC
>JAEEGL010124092.1_pt1 | contig 10151 bp, 5 predicted proteins | sample 9134231 | NCBI WGS metagenome assembly JAEEGL01 (sample SAMN16246548, study PRJNA631951) | gut metagenome | biome: gut microbiome; feature: rumen; material: fiber-attached | host: Bos | place: Iran: Karaj | collected 2018-10
ATAACACAATTTATTAACCCATTAAAATTTCATGCGTATGAAAAAATTAATGATTTTCGCAGTTGCAGCCATCGCACTGGTTGCCTGCAGCAAAGAGTTCGACACTAACAAGAGTGCCTCGAACGGAACAGCTATCGGGTTTAATACCTGGGGCAATGTACTCACAAAGACCCGCACACAGGGTGACGGGACATTTACTGTGGGTGATGACTTTGCCGTTTATGGTGCAAAGATTGTCACAAGCCCAGCATCAACGACTACAGTGTTTGACGACGATGTAGTAACCATGACTGTGGCTGGCGAGCCTGGCACTTGGACTTATTCTCCTACCCGTTACTGGGATCAGAACACAGACAACTATGTCTTCTATGCCATTTCTCCCGCATCTATTGGTACAGGTGGCACAGTTAATCCCCAGACTGGTGTCATTAGCAGTGCCGCCATTACCTTCGCCGGTAATGATAACGACATTCTCGTCGCAGACAAGGAAACCGTTGCACATGGATCTTATGGATCAACTGTCGAACTTGACTTCAATCACGTTGCATCGCTTGTGGACTTTAAAGTCAGCAAGCATTCTAATCTTCATGATGCCACTGTCAAGATTACGGGCTTTACTCTTGGTAACATCCAGACAACAGGAGTTCTTTCCGTAACTGCAGACTATAATTCGACTAATTATGGCGGATCCAACGGCCCCGTTGTTTCCTGGTCCAGCACCGCTACCGGAAGCTATCTCCCCGCAGCTGGTGTCACTCCCGTCAAAGGTGATGATGGCTCAAATGCTATAGCTGTCGGCAATCCTCTCACCATTGTTGAGAATGATGCTTTCAATCCGGCTTCTCCTGCTGAGCCTGCTGCAGCGAAGGCCACTTATGTTATCAACAATCTTGTAGTAAAGCCCCAGACCTTCACGGCTCCCAGCGTTCCTGCCGATCCCGAAGATGAAGGCAATGCCAATGCTCAGAAAGTCACCATTTCCTACACCATTACGACTACGGATGCGAATTCAAATTCCAGCACTAACACTTACACATCAACTCTTTGGCTTGCTGATTTCGACATCGTAAATGACGCTGATCAGGAAGATTCTAAAGTTGGCAGCTGGGATACTGGAAAGCACTATGTTTTCTACATTACACTTGATTCCAAGCCTATCGTCTTTGGTGCTACTATCAACGATTGGACTTCCGGACTCGGTTATCACTACCTCCTCAACTAAAAATTGTTAAATGCTTAATCGCATCATACGCATAATGGCAACAGCCGCGGCCTGCGCCCTGCTTCTTGCAGGGTGCAGCATCCGGCTGGATGACCCGGCGCTGACCAAAGCGCAGCTTCAGGACGGAGCCATCGGCTTCAGCGCCGGTTCTGCCTTATTGCTTGATGATGCACTCCCGACAAAATCGGGATCGGATCTCAAAACGGCATTTGCGGTAAACGACAACTTCTATGTTTACGGAGCCAAAGTGGTGTCTGGAACACGGTACACCGTGTTCAACGGACAGAGCGTTGGCCTCACGAGCCTCGGAGCGGACGCTTTAGATCCTTTGGACGATGTGTGGGAATACTCCCCTCTCCGTTTCTGGGACAGCAATGCTACTCAGTACGATTTCGTCGCTATCAGCGGCCCTGCGACGTCGGCTGGAATATCCAGCGACCCCGCAGCCGCCGGCCACCTCCGCGCGAGCGTGACCTTCGATGCAACAAGCTGCCCCTGCGACATTATGGCCGCAGGCCACCTGCGCACCGACGGATCGATCACCCCGGTCAACTTCGAGTTCAACCACATTCTGAGCGCGGTGAGAGTCACCATCATCAACGACTCTCCGGCTATCAGTGTTACCGTTAATTCGTATGGATTCCGCAATATCTGCTACAGGGCCATCGGCACTGTCGAGCAAAGCGGACGCGGACTGTCGACGATGGGAACCAGCGACTGGGGAACTCCTTCGTACACCTCAAGTACAATCCTGGGCCACAGTGCATCGCCTGGAATAGTTCTCGCCCAAGGCGAAGAGTTCGCGATGACTGCAGACAAATGGGATCTGATGGTTCCTCAGGAACTTGCGCCGTACGGAGACTACATCCCCCAGCTGATGCTTGACTACGAGTACGATCAGGTTAATCCTTATACGGAAATATTGGAACACAATCATCCTGTGTTCCCTATCCGTCTCGAGGAGATTACTGTTAAGAACTCCGAAGAACTCATCACGAGCTGGCTGCCCGGGAAGAAGTACAGTTATGAGATCCACATCCGCCTCGGCGGAGGAATTATTGCGAATGTTGCGGTGACGGACTGGCAAGAAGTCCTCGCTGAAACTCCAGGTCTTACCATTGATGACGAATAGGCTTTACGCATATCTTAATGCCGCGTTTGTGGCGGTCATTCTCCTCGTCACCGGTTCGTGCAGCGAAAAAGAACCGGTGCAGATGGAGCGTGGCAGGATATCTGTGTCTATCTCCAGTGGCAAGATCCTTACTCGCGCACTGAGCGATGACATTGCCGACGGCAGCGCCATCATAGTAGACGGCGTAAGTGGAGAACCCGACCTCGTACTGGCCATCGCCAACTCCGCAGGCAATATCATCGCCTGGTGGCCGGACAATTACTGGGGCTCTATGGAGACCGGTTACACATCTGAATGTCGGACCGACAAGACCGATGAGACCAAGTCCACCATCTACTTCACCGGTCCTACGAGAGGATCCTACACCGTATTTGCCGTAGCCAACACAGCCGGTCTTGACGCCTCTACTAAAACCGCTTTGAAGGCGGCCGATACAATTACTGAGCTGGAAGCACTCCAGCTTACGGCCAGTGGAGAGCCTAACTTCGGCGCTACCATGCCACTCACGGCAAGAGGCGCCCTCAGCGTGAACTCATGGGGCAACGGCCAGATAGACCTCAGTCTTCTGAGGCCCGTGGCCCGAATCAGCCTCACGTTCGTCAACCAGACCGACGGCGAAGTAGACATCCACGACTGCCGTGTCACCTTCGAGGACCTCAATCCCTCAAGGGGATTTTTGTTTGAGCAGGAGCCCGATTATGTGACAGGATACGAGCGCGACCTTGAAATCACCGGCGCTGATCCGCTTGTGTTTACCGACGGTAAATCGACCCTGCCTGTAAAGACTGTTTTCCCCAGCACAGCAACGGCCAGGCTCGTAGGAAGCAGATATTTCATCAATGTCCACTTCCGGGTGACAAAGCAGGGCGCCACTTACAACGCTCTCGACTCCGACACTTATACCGAGTACGATTTCGAGGATCTCCCCATCCACGACAGCCGTTCAAGGGATATTCCGTCCATCCTTCGCAACCAACACCTTAAAATCGAAACCCGTATCACCAAACGAGCCGCAGAACACGATTATTCGTTTAACTTCGAGGTTCAAGACTGGTACGAGAAAGAAGAATACGTTACATTTGATTAGACCGTGAAGAAATTTGCCCGCATAGCAGCAGCTCTCTGCATGTTAGTGACTCTTTCCTGCGCAAGGCAGGAGATAGCGCCCAACGTAGACTATCATCTTCCGGAAGGCACCCCGGTCACCCTAAACATTGGTTTTGGCTATCCCAAACGCAATGAGGTCAAGATTGCCACCAAAGCTGAGGCGAGCAGAGCGGACGAATCGCGCATCCACGACCTGTATGTAATGTTATTCGACAGTAATGGAGATAAGTTCTACGGCAGATACTTCACCTACGAACACCAGATCTCCTCTCTCGACGATCTCGATTCCCACAGCAACGAAGGCTGGTACGTCGAGAACTCAGAAAACAGCCGCGGAGTCGTCAAGATTGCGACTCAGTCAAAAGACGACTGTACGCTTGTGATGCTGGCCAATGTAACCAGCACCATCACTTCACTTAACCACAGCGATCCCGTAGACGTCCTTGCCGGAATCGACACATACGACGATCTCACTGAAGTTCGAGTGACCCTCGAGCAGGAAATCCTCAACCGTGGCGACCTCTTTATGATGTTGGGCACGATGACGGATGTAAGTACCGGGAGTCTTAGCTGGGGCTCGATATCCGCAGGCGACGCTATCTACAACAAGCCTGGGGACCAGTATCAACTGAAGCTCAGGGCTCTGGATGCCAAGGTTAAGTTCTACATCTCTTACAACCCCGCCAACATCGACCCGGACAAGTGCGATCCACGCAAATGGTGGGTCTACAATGTCCCCTCCGCATGCTACCTGATTCCGGGGACGGGGCGGCCTGCCAATGTCGATTTCTTCGATACCGAAAAGACCTTCTTCGAAGGGAAGGAAAAGGTAAACGGCAAGGAATGGGACGTCTTCTCCTTCTACATGCTGGAGAACTATCAGGATCCCAAGGCATCCATTATGTCTTTGGGCTCTCCCAGCTATTTCCTCAGAGAGAAAGAGACCGACCCTTCGTTGGAAGCATCCAACTTCATCTACGCGCCGGCGAACGGGACGTACGTAAGGTTCGACCTGCTCCTCGGGCTCACAACTACCGGCGTTAATTACATCACTAACGGCAATGACGCAGCCCACGCCCTCACGACTGAGGCTGTTTATACGGTCCATCTGGGCCATTTCACCAACAGCAGCGCCGGGGACGGACGCGACTGGGACAATTACGATGTCGAGCGCAGTACTTTCTATTCGTACTTTATCACCATCAACAGCTCCAGGTCTATCTATATAGAGGTCCTGGGCGAAGATGGATTTCCGGACACGCACGATGAAGACGAGACCCAGCCTGGTCAGGAAGGCTCCTTGCTCCTTTCTACTGAGGCGGTGGTTAACTGCGACGCCCACTATGAGTATCATAGCCTTACCTTCAGGTACACTCCGGGACTCGACGGAAGAAAGGTATCATGGTATGTAAAAACTCCTTTTGACGAAGGCGGCGCACAGTGGGATCCCGACGCCAATGACTGGGAGTTCAATTGCAAGGACTACCTATGGGTAAAATTCGGTCTGAATGCGAAATCGGGGTCACCGGAGACTTATTCAAAGAACCGCGTACCTTACCCGGGCGATACCTACGTAAAGGGGTGGGATCATACCACGGGACTTGCATCGGATCAGCTGATGGACATCCATCAACTCTACAACTATATTCTTGACCAGACCAAGAAGAAAGAAAACGGACAGGCCAACGACTTTCTGGAAGAATCTACCGGAATAGTCGACGACCCTTTAACTCCTGAAGACGAGAGCGTACAGAGCGTTATACGCGTAACCGCCTTCATAGACGAATACTACTACGAAAAGGATCCTACTCTCGATCCGGCGACAGCAACTGCCGATCCTGACCTCTGGCGCAAGTTTGTCAACGCTGATCCTCGCGAACTCCATATCCTTTCGGAGGCAGTCTACAGCGAAGACCGCCAGAGCGATGTGATTACCTCCAGCCATTCTATCATCCAGCGTTCTATCCAGACTTTCTACAACACATATTCTCCGGAACTGCGCACACTCTGGGGAACTGAGCATCTGGATGAAATGGAGTACCGCATCCGTAAGCAAAAGGATCCGTCGCAGACCGTCTGGCCTTGGTGGAAGAGTGGAAGATCTCTCCCCACATCGACAAAACCAAATAGCGATGATAACGGGCGATACAATTCCGCCGCAATTTGGGGAGTATCTACCTCGCCCGAATGGGAGACATTCCTGGATTACTCTGTAGACAATAACACGCCCGAACTCAAAGAAGATTACCAGTATCTTGCGTATTCATGCCTTACACGTAACCGCGACAACGATGGCGACGGCCATATTAGTCCCGGGGAAGTCCGCTGGTACATAGCTTCCGTCAACCAGCTCGTCGGCATGTGGGTTGGAAATGAGGCTCTCAGCCCTTCCGCCCGCTTGTATCAGCCGGAGAATAAGAACAGTATCTCAGGAGACAATCGTGAATGGAGGTCCTGGGTGGTGTCTTCCACTATTGCGGATAATAGTATTGCCAAACCCCGAGTAATCCGTGCAGAAGAAGGCGCCACCAAATCCAAATATGATTCATATAACTGGGCCTTCACTTCATATCCCTCGGTAAGATTCACCGAAGACGACAGACATCAGGTGTCTTCTGTACGTTGTGTTCGCAATATCGGCACTTACGATAAGGGAGGCGAGGTACAGGATATCAGCGGAGCTGATCTCAATGTAATTCCGGACGAGTATTATGACTCTCCCATGGGTTTTGATGGCAATGGCAAGGTCAATGCCAATGGCGACGGGACCTACACTCTGCGTTTCTCCCGACTCGATCCGCGCTGCATCCGGGAATTCACTTCGCTGGATCTTCCTTATTCGGACGAGTATTCGATGAGAAACCGGGTATACATGGAAATGATCATGCAGGATCCGTCGGCGGAAGTTACTGTACCTGCCAATAAGACCCAGGAAGAACTGAACGACCTGATAACTGCTGCCGGTCATAATGCTTATTGCCCGGCCGGATATCGTCTTCCGAATATGACGGAAATGCTGCTTATGGCCTCCTTGCAGCCTTCCGGATACTTGAATGATAGCAAGAATTACCCCTCCCGTACATATTATTCCCGTGGAATACGCGGGAGCAAGATAACTCCGGGAGAAAATCATAAAATCGGCTGGGGTTATAATAGTGGCATCGTCCATATGCACAATTCCAGAGAAAAAGAGGCAACCATCATATCCGACTTACGCTGCGTTAAGGATATGAACTGCACTGGAGAGATTACGGGAAGCATCTCGGTCCCCGGAGGATACAAACTCCATATGGGAGACAATTGCCAGATCAAGTTGAATATCACTTCCCTGGGCTCTGCAATACGCTCTCTTAACCTGTATCTTGTGTATGTGGGCACCAGCGGCAACGAAGAGACCCGGAGCATCGACTTGAACGGCGTAAAACTCTCTGGCGTAGCCATCAAGGACGAGTCGGTCAACTGGACCGTCCCAAGCGACCTCACCCTTCTTGGAAATATGTGTATCAGGGCGATCGTCGTTAATAACGCCGGCACCCGTAAGATTATGGAGACGCCTATCAGGATTCTTTCCCCTGTGTTCGCATCGGTCCGGCTTTTACCTTGTGTGTATAACGGAGCGCAGAATCCTTCATATCCCGTGTTACTTACGGCGCATTCTCCGAGTTCTGACATTAGAAGGTGGACACTTATTATCAAGGAACCGGACAATGAGACAAATTCCGTTAACATTTCCTCTTGTTCTGACGCCAGGTATTGGAACACCACCTGGAATTTCGCGTACAGCCTGAACTCTCTGGCAACCGGCACATACTCTTTCCAGCTTGACGTGCTTACTGAGGATGGCAAGCATACACTTTCAAACATTGCCAAAATGGATGTCCTCAGGATCAATTATGTGCCTAATCCCGGACATACCGGAGATGATGGATATAAGACGGCCGCCGACATTACTGTCTCATGGGAGCCGGATGTAGTGACGGGAATGAACATGGCTTCCGGAGACTTCATCGAGGCTAACATCGATCTCAGCAACTGCTCATATTATATTGTATATAAGACGGATCCTGAAACGGGAGAATATATATTGGACGGCTCGGGTAATAAGATAAGGGACAATGACCAGACACTTGGCAAAGATAACATCATAAGCATCGGTATTACGGACACGGACCATAATAACAAGATTACTGTTCCTTATGTCTACCATATCTATTATCCGGCTCATGACGATTCAAGTGATGATCCGGAGAGAGATTGGTTGCGTCCTAATATTTCCAAGAGCACGGGTACAGACAAATCCAACGGAACCAACTATAAGCTGTTCAAGGGTGGAGCAGGCACCGGTTTCAAGCTTCAGAGCGGAAATTACTACATGCCGGATCCGCTTTATCCCCAGCTCTTCCGTCTGGAGAAGGCCGGAGCCTTCTGGAACGGGCAGTGGATGGATACCGCCAACTGGAATGAAGGGGGCCAGGACGGTGACCCGGCCAGCGCTGCTGCGAGCCTTGAGGAAATCCTTTCGTCCGACACATTCTACATCGGTTCCACCCAGGGGTCCCATCGCTCCAGAGCAACATATTACTACGTCCGTGCCGTTCGCAACGGTACAGAAACCAACGCTGCCGGAGGCGGTGTAGGCTTTGTCGATCCTATAAATGGAGGAAGTTTGTAAACTGATGAAGAGGTTTTGTTTCATACTGCTGATGATGGCAACCCTGGCGCTTTCCTGCGCGAGGGAGCCTGCTCCCGATCATGAATCTTCGGAGACCGGGTTCAAGACCATACATTACAAGGTTCAGGTTTCGAGTTACGCCGACTCGAAGGCGACGACTGCCGATAACGACACGAAATATGTCTTCCAGGCCACGGACGCTCTTTACGTCAGTTCCACGGATCCTGAGTCCGGGAACCTCCAGCTTTTCGGTGTCCTAACGCTTATCTATGGTTCCGGCGAGACTACGGCATATTTTGAGGGCGACCTTGTCGGTGTCAATGAGTTTGAGCCTGCTTCCAGCACTCCCGTAACAGTAACTCTGGTAAGCGCCAACGACAGAATTCATACTACCGGCGGCGGAAAATTGACCGGCACGTCATATCCCTCCAACGAGTATGCTACATCCCTCGCCGACGCCGTAGAGAAGTACAGCAATTTTACCTGCAACACCACCTTCGGGAACACCAGGATTACGCTCACCCAACAGTCGACGTTCCTGGTCTTTACCGTCAGTTTCAAACGCGCGGAGGTTGCGGTGTCGACTCCTGTAACGGCGAAAGTGTTTAACAACAGCGAAGCGACACCGATATGGCAGAATGTAATAAACGCAGCAGCTCTAGGTAGCGGCAGAAGCCGCGTGGATTTTGTGCTTGCTTTCCCTGGTGGCAGCACATCTCTGACCGATGCGGAGTTGTCTGTAATATGGGGGAACGGGGCTAATGACCATAAAGAGTTTGTCATTGGCGATAAGGATTTGGCTATCAATAATTACTACACGGTATCCCGTTCTACGATCGATCTTGGCAATCCTTTCCACATACGGGCTAAAGAAGAAGGCACGACGAACGTTACCTTTAAATATACAAAAACAACCGGTGGCATTCAGTATATATGCTACGATCTTGGCGTAGACGACTGGACCGATTATGACGGCAATGCGCTTGCTCTGTCCAAAGATTATGTTGTTTACTTCAAAGGCACCAGGGCTGACTGCGACTGCGTCGGTGCCACACAGCTGTTTACCGCCAACCAAGTATGTTATGTAGGCGGTAACATCACAAGCCTTCTTGCCGACCCTACTCAGTTAGCTGCCAACGCCTTCAGAAGCGCTTTCTCCAACGGCACCTGCGAAGACAAAGTAACAACTCCCGCTGAAGTGAATTGGGTGGACATTGACTCGACCGATCCTCTTATTCTTCCGTCTTTTACATCAGCAGAGTGCTACCGGGAGATGTTCCGTAACTGCTCATCCCTCACTACTGTGCCCGATCTACCAGCCACGACAGTGTCTCCTCGTTGTTATTGGAATATGTTCAGGCTCTGTACCGGCCTCACGACTGCAAGTGGTGTGCTACCGGCGACAACACTTGCGGAAGACTGTTACCGTGAGTTGTTCAGACAGTGTACTAATTTAACATCGGCCCCGATGCTTCCTGCGCCGACTCTTGCTGTTAGAAGCTATCGACAGATGTTCGCCGGTTGTACGAGTCTGCTCAGCGTAACCTGCCTAGCTACTGATATTTCTGCGGAAAATTGCACATATCAGTGGATGAGCGGCGCAAAGAATAATAGTGCCTGCAAATTCTACAAAGCTTCGACTATGGGTGTGAGTGTGAGTGGAGGATGGACTAGAGGCGACACCGGAATTCTTAGCAACTGGCAAGTCTCTGATTACCCCACTACCCCTTAGCACCCCGCGGCGTCAAAGACCTTTAGTCAGAAGCAATAAAAGCAACAACATCTCCCTATCGTTCGGTAGGGAGATGTTGTTTTTTTTCAATTCATCGCGGAATTAAATCAACTTTTAGGTTGATTTGTTTGATTATCTTATTACTTTTGTATTACTGCTTCGAAGACTATAATGACGAAAGTTGCTGATAATGAGCTTTCCATTTTGGAAAAGCGAAGAGTGAAAACCGACTGGAGAGAACATGCACAGTGGCGGCGAGAAAACCGTCACTGGCTAAGATATTCCG
>JAEEGL010653300.1_pt1 | contig 10151 bp, 6 predicted proteins | sample 9134231 | NCBI WGS metagenome assembly JAEEGL01 (sample SAMN16246548, study PRJNA631951) | gut metagenome | biome: gut microbiome; feature: rumen; material: fiber-attached | host: Bos | place: Iran: Karaj | collected 2018-10
TACCTTGAAGATTTGGACAAACTTTTTATGAATCTTCAAGTGCATTATAATAAGCAACTTACAGCAAGGAATTCCGTTATAATCTTCGACGAAGTGCAGGACTGTCCACGCGCAAGGGAAGCCGTCAAATTCCTTGTGGAGGACGGCAGGTACGACTATATTGAGACAGGCTCTCTCGTCAGCATCAAAAAAAATGTAAAGGACATTGTGATTCCATCGGAAGAAATCAAAATGGAAATGTTCCCGATGGATTTTGAGGAGTTTTTGTGGGCTATGGGCAATGATACGATGATGGATTACATCAAGAATTGTTTTGAATCAAAAACGCCAATGGGTCAGGCACTCAACCGCAAGGCTATGGATTTGTTCAGGCTTTATATGGTGATTGGCGGTATGCCTCAGGCTATACTCAAATACATAGAAAACAAGGATTTTGCGGCGGTAGAACTTGTTAAATATCAGATTCTAACTCTTTACCGCAATGACATTGCCAAATACGCCGACAATGCGGAAACCAAGGTAACGTCTATCTTTGACGCCATTCCCGGTCAACTCCAAAAGCACGAGAAAAAATTTAAACTCTCGGCTCTCAAACCCGATGCCCGTATGCGCGACTACGACAGCGCGTTTTTTTGGCTGAGCGATGCAAGGATTATCAATTGTTGCTACAATTCCACCGTCCCTGCGCTTGGGCTGCGTCTCAACGAGGAGCGCACAACCCTCAAATGCTATATGGCTGATACAGGACTTTTGATAACCCACGCTTTTGGTATCAGAGGACGTGTCCCGGCGGAAGTTTATCAAAAACTCATTCTCGGCAAACTCGATACCAACGAGGGAATGATTACGGAAAACATTGTAGCCCAAATGCTTGCAGCCGAGGGGCACAAATTGTTTTTTTACAGCAATCCGAGCAACGAGGATGCCGACGAACGCATGGAGATTGATTTTCTGATTCAGAAAAAGTCAATCACCTCGCGCCACAACATTTCGCCCGTCGAGGTTAAAAGCGGCAAACGATTCACTCTCAACTCGTTGCAAAAGTGCATCAAACGTTTTGCCACCGCCCTTTCCACCCCATATGTAATATACGACGGCGACCTGAAAGTGGATGGCTCGGTGGTGTATGTGCCGTATTATATGACGGGGTTGCTGTAAAGGGGGGAGTTACTTGATATATCCCCGCACCCTTTCAATATCCACAGCAAAATTCAGGTTTGCAGTGGAGTTTAATCCCGCCGAGGTGATGCCTATCGCCTCTCCAAAACGATTGATTAACGCACCACCACTACTACCGTGGTCGATTGGGACGTTGATTTGCAACTGATAATCTTCGTTGGGGCGTATCTGCGAAATCTGTCCTTGCGAAAATGTGTTGTCTAATCCACGCGGTGAACCAATTGCAAATATTTCGTCGCCAATTTTGTTCTTATGCGTCGATAATGGTATATAATTGACAGGTTTTGATGTTTTTACGTCGAAAACTATAAAGTCGTACTTTTCGCTTTTGTGGATTACTTTTGAGATTTTGAGTTTTCGTCCGTCGGTTAGGTATATCTCTTCGCCGCCCATCAGCGTCCCTTGAAAAACGTGGTAATTGCTCACCGCTCTGCCGTTTGCTGTTACAAAAAATCCCGAACCCTGATATTGGTGTTGTCCATCGGTGGTTAGCACATAAAACACTGCGGAATTGCACCTTTCATAAATCTGCGAACCCGTCAAAACTGATGTTGTGTTTTTGTCTGTGTTTGACGGTGGCTGAGTGTTTTGCTGTTTCGATGGTGTTTGTTGCTGAGGCGTTTCCGTCCTTACCGTCTGACGGCGCGATGATGGGCGTCTGTCGTGGCGGCAGGAGGAAAAAGAGAGGAACAATAATATGACGAAAATAGCGGTTCTCATTTGTTTTCCTCAAAAGGTTTTATTTTTGGAATTATTTGAATTACAAAACGTTTGTTGAAAAACTCCTGTTTATCGCGGTCTTCGCCATTAAGCCCCGAACCGCAAATCATTATTTCTGTATTATATCTTCGCAAATCGATGCCGTTTTGCAGCCACAAAGTATAAAGCGCAAGTGCGCGTTCGTAACTTAGTTTGTACCATTGTTGTGAATCTTTATCCATACGTAAATCCTCGCTGTTGGCACAATTGCCCTCCAAGACCAACTGATATTTGAATTGCTTGTATTGCGAAAGTTTTTTCAAAAGTGCTTCGATTTCACGTCCTACTTTCAGGCTTTCATCTCGGTAATTTGCTTTGATTTCGGAACTTAACGGCTGAAAAATTTCGCCCGTCAAGCCTTTCGCAATGTATTTTTGCGATTTGGGCAGATACAAGAATGTGCCCGAGGCTTGCAAGTCCTTAAATTGGAGTTGCAGTTCGTTCATCTTATCCCAAATTTCTTTTTTGTTCAAAAGGTCTTGGTTTTGTTCAGTTAGTTTTACCACCAAATCTTCTATCTCTTTGGTTTTTTGTTTGTTGTAATTGTGCAATACAACAATTATCAGCACAAAAAGCACCAACATAATGAAGAACAGGCTTGTCATCAAGTCTGAATAACTCGTCCAAAAGTATGACTCCTTTTTCTTTTTCATCTGAGAAATCTTTTAGAAACCAACAAACTTACGCAGCCCAAGACAGTAATGATTCCTATTATTGTCATCGTGCCACTTGATAGCACTACACCACCCATAATTGCAACTATTCCAAGTACAATTATTGATATTATTCCAACAATTACGCCTATACGATCCTTGCTTCCGGAATTTGTTGGATTGTTATCAGGCTGACTGACAGGCACATTAATATCTGCAATTTCTTTTGATATATTTTTTTCGGTGTTTTCTATCTTGTGGGACAAATTATTGACAGCGGTTTCCAATTTGCTCATCTTTGATGGCATTGTCGAAAAATCCGTGCTTTTAATTATGTCCTCTTGCTTGGCGGCAAGTTTGGTGAGTTCGGCGTTCTGACCCTCAAATTTCATCGAAAGGTCTTCAACAACTTTGTCGGCTTTGTCTTCGTATTTGCCAACGAATTTGTTGAACTCGCCTTGGAACTCGTTGTTGGATTTGTTGATGCTGTCAAGTATAAATTTTTTCCGTTCTTCGATTGCGTCGATTTCGGTCTCGAAAAATACACCCATCTTTTCAAACATCTTTGTGCGCTGTTCGGATTTATCGAGGTTGGCGTTGAGGGTGCGGACTTCATCAACGTAATCCCTTGACGCGCTTAGTACTTCCGCAAGGTGGTCTATTTGTTCGGCTGAACCTTTTAACGCTTTGTAAATCTTGATGTTGGCGGTAGCCATTTCCACAATGTCAAGTTGGCTGATGGCTTCGTACAGCAACGCTTGATCTTCGCTTGTTTTAGACACGAGCGAAAGTGTAACATTCAGTTTTTGAGTGTTTTCGGCAAATTGTTCGTTGAACTGCGCGAGCGCGGTGCTCATTTTGTCCAATGCAGTGTTTACGTCAGACGACATTGCGGGAAGCAAATTGGCTTGAATCCAACTCAAAAACAGGTTTTTATCGTCGGCGTTTTTGGCTTTTGCATTCTTGAAAACGAATGTCAGGATAGTGGTGAATATTATGCCCGCAGCACTTGCAAGCATTGCCACAGCCACGCCTTTGAGCATATTTTCGATTGCGTTGGTTTTCACCGTTCCTGCCAATAGTTCGCTTAATCCGCCGCCCGAAAAAAGTTCTGTAATACCGATGATAATTCCCAACATCGTACCAATCAAGCCCAAATACAATGTCGTGGGGATTTGCGATTGGATTTCCTCTTCCTTGCTGTCGCAGTTGCGCTCCACGATGTCTTGCATCAGGTGGTAGTCGTTGGCGCGGTTGCCGTTGTTTTGGATGTAGGAATTGATGCAGGTTACAATCACCTTGAAAGTGCCGTTGGCTTTGTTGTCGAATGTGATTGTATTGAGTTCGGTCTTGTCGTATGGATGCTTGAATACTTCCGTGAAATTGGTTATCTTGGCTTTGAGTCCGCCGAAGATAACCACTTGACCTACAATGATTGCAATGATTACTATGATTAATAGCGCGAACATTTTTTAGTAGAGTTTTAGTTTTGCTTTTTTCTTGATTGTCCAACGGTCTGCGGCGGAATCGTATTGAACAAGTCCGGGGGCGAGGTTCTGGATGTGGCGAGCGGTGTGGTAGTCGCCGTTGTATTCGGCTGCGGCATCCAAGATTGAGTTCCACTTGCTTATGGCTCGCACCTCGTCGCCATAAAATTCGTATTCTGCCTGTCCGTCTTTGATGTTGAACATACGGTAGTAACTCGAACTTCCATCGTATGAGTCTTGAATTCGCTTGAAATAGCCTCCATCGGCTTCGTTGATTTGGCAGAGATACTTGTACAACATTTCCATTTTTGGTTCGGCAGTCGGTGTTGTGATGCAGACGGGGTCTTCAATTGTTTTGTGGACTATTGGTTCTTTTGTTTTTGTGTTTTGAAGTTTGCGGATTTGCTCGTCAAGGCTTTGTTGTTCCGACTTCAATTTTTGGATTTTTTGTTTCAAGTCTTTTGTCTTACCTTCCAAATTCTCATTCCTGTTCTCGGCTCTGTTCCATTTTTTTGCAAGGAATACAATTATTCCAAGTTCCAAAAATGCCACCATAATCAAGAACCAATTGTCGGAAATATATCCGGCAATACCACGCTCATTTGCGCTTTTCTGTGGCTGCACATTGGACGGTTTTTGTGGTGTCGTTTGCGCACTTTTTGAATTGTCATTCTCTGATTTCGGCTTGTTTGGATAGACTTTTGACAGAGAATCGAGGAATTGACAGCGGATTTCTTCGTATTTGTCGAAATCTGCCGAGGAAAGGTCGAGTGCTTTGTAGTCATTGACTTCAAAAAGTAATGACATTCCGCTTAGACGAGAGCGCAATTTGCCATATTTTTTGTCTTTTTCGGCGAAACCGCAGGCTTCCAATTTCCGCTTGAAATTGGCTTTTATGGTGTCTAAATTTTCGCACACCTTAACTATGTCGATTCTTGCGGCATAGTCGGCAGTTGTCTGCCTTTGCGCATAAATTGGATGTGCGCCGAGTATTAACAGTGCGATTAATATCAGTATCTTTTTCATCTTGTTAAATTGTTGTGTTTTGAGATGAGTATTCGCATATTTTGTCTGTCAAAGCATTCAACATACCCGACAGCGGATAGAAGAACATAGTTTCCTCGATTTTGTCGTTTTGGTTGACCTCTGACAGTTTTTGGCGCAGTTTGTTTTCTGCGAAAGCCTTGATGTCACGTTTGCAATTCTCTATGGCAATGTCTATTGACGTTTGGTCTATGCCGAAACTGTCTCGGAAAGAAATATCGCCGCTATTGAGCGAAAACACAAAATCAATGAATTTTTCCGCCTCGCTCTTGATTCCCTCGACGAAGTTTTTCAAATTGTCATTTATGTCTTTGTATGACATATCGTCAGACGCAAGTGTATTAGAATCCGAGCCGAGTAGGGTTACTTTTTTGGGTGCTGTTGTGTGAGTATCAGACATTATAGCACCAACCGATGTTGCTTCTTTTGGATTGTCCATCAACACAATTGAAAGACCGTCCGATGGATAGGCTGTGCCGTATATTTTTTCAAAAATACGTTTGGTAAAACATTCCAAAAGCCTTGTGTCCTCAGTCAGGATGTCAATTACTTTGGAACCGTTGCCTGAGAAACTGATGTGACGTGGCATTTCTGAATCTTGTGCTTTCATAGTCTTTGCGAGATGGTAGATGATGGCGCAATAAAACAGAAGGAACACTATTTTTTGCGTAGTGTCGAGTTGCAACGTGCGGTGGAAATCAATGTCGATGTTCTTGTCACTCAAATCTTTGTTGTGTTTGAGCGAGAAAAACAGCGAAACAATATCGGAAGAATTGTTCTTGTCCTTGATTCCGTTGAGTATCGACAATAAGCCATTAAGACTGTTGACTTTCAACTGTTTCTCAATCAACGGCATAAATTGCCTGATTATTCCGTTGAGAGGCGCGGCGTTTGGATTGGTAAGGTCGCCGAAAATAGAATCAGCAGCGAAGCGGAACGATGTTACATACTTTATCTCGCCGCCGTCGGCGACTACGATGTCGGAAGTACCACCACCTATGTCGATTGTCACAAAGTTGTTGATGGCGGCAATTTTTCCTTTGTAATAATAGTATGGCGCAACAGATTCGTTGACATCGACAATATTGCCCGCGTCAGGTCCGAAATATTTTTTGTATGCATTGTTCCATATCGCCTTGAACTTTGTTTTTTTGGCAAGTGTCATAGACAGTGGGTACGTCCAAAATACCTTAGTGTCAGACAGGGTTCCGTCGTTGAGTAAGACCTTGTTTCTCATAATGAAAAACAGCGATTCGATGTAACAATTTACAATTTTGTCGTTGTCGGTATCATTTGACCATTTGAGATTTGTGGCGATTTTGTTGTAACCATCCTCTCTTATCCTTTCGTAGAAGAATGCAAAGTTGGCGTGTCCCAAGGCAAAATGCGGCGCAAGCCAATTTGTGTTTTTTCCAATGAGAAAGGCTGAGCGCATTGGAAACTTTGATACTTCTCGCTTACCGACCAACATCGGGCAAAGTTCTTGGTAAATGCTCTTTTTGCTATCTTCGGAAAGGTCGTCCGAATTGAGTTGGATTTGCTTGTCGATGGCGTTGATGTCAAACGGCATTGTCGAGTTATTGTCGCTTTTATACACGATATGGGTATTGGATGTTCCAAAATCTACTGCAAATGTGAATTTGGAACTTGATTGTTGAGGTTTCATTACCATTAACAGAACGCCTGTTGACTTGCCATCGGAAATACGCACATACTCCAAATTGTGTCCCTCAATGCAATAAACCACATTGGAGACGTCGTCACTATACGAAACATTCCGCCTTGAACTTGGCACGTTGTTAATCTGTTTGAGTTCTGAGTCATAGAATGTTACCTCGTATTTTGACTTGTCATCTTGTATGGAAAGCACAAAGCGGTAGTTGGCTTGCTCGTTTTTCTCGAACCTGACGTTTGGCATCAGTGCGAAACCGAAATAGTCGTTTTTCTTGACCATTCCGCCGTCGTTGTTTTTCTTGTCGTCAATCTTGGGGTCGCAATCCTCAAAATAGATGCGCTCGTAGTCGATTTTGCCGCCTTTTGCAGGAATGTGAAGGACGACCTTCACGCCGCCTTTGTTCTGACGGAACTCAATCATCTTGTCGTTGATGATGTCGTCGGTTGTAAAATACTCGAAAAACTTGTCTTTCAACGGCAGGAAGTAACTTACGTCCTGCGGCTCTACGTTGGCATCAAAAAACGCCTGACCATTGAGTTTGTACGGCATCTTGATAATGCGGTCTTCGAGGAAATCGCTTATAGTCAAATATGGAGTCTGTGCATTAGTCTGAGGCAGACGACGATTGTCGAGCGGTGCAAAATCCTTGTACGGCGCGGGATCGTTGCCGTCCCAATTGCCGTTGGTAAGAATCCAACTGTTGTATCTTGTGCCTTTTTCACACGGCAATACGAGGGGCGGATTTTGAACGTAGCGCGTGGGACAGATTTCAAAATCGCTTTGAAATGCAATTTGAGGTTGGATGTGCAGCGGAACACCATTTAGAACCTGAACAGTGTTGTTGCCCGTAGAATCCATCAAAACTGCATAATTGGTTATTGTGGTCGGTGTAACTTTTTTAATACGTTGTTGGTCATCGGGTTGCAACTTTTTAAATGTTAGATTCAGATATTCGTTCAATTCGGGAAACAGAGCAGCAAAATTAGGCACGCTTTTTTGCTGTGCAAATAGATATTCAATGAATGTGATGTCCCTGTTATAAAGCGGATTATACTCAGCATCAAAAGGCAAATCCTTATTGAATCTCAAAGATTGCGAAACATAACTCAAATCATTGGCAATGGAGAAAAACATTGTTGCAGGTGATGTAGCGCCAATCACATCGCCTGACGGTTTATGACATCCTTGCCCCGTGTAGAGCAGGATATAAAAACCGTTCATTTTACCGAAATTGTATGTAATCGCATCTTGCTGCAAATACATACCCAAAGTCTGTGCGAGTATTTGTTGACCCTCACTACCGGATTGGAGTTTCTGCAATTCGATATTTCTGTCCCAATATACAATTTTGACAGATTGTGAATAGTTGGTAGCCGCCTTGAAGAAGATTTCTCCAACGTCAAGACTGTCGGAGACCATTTTGTGAAATATGGTTTGTCCGTCAAGGTTATTCAAGTTTTTGCTAACAAACGCGAACGCCTGTTTAACAAGATCAATCCTTGCAAAAGGCGATGGTATTGATGTGATTTCGTGGGTAGCAGTTGCACCATTTGGGTCGGGAATCTGAGCAATGACCGTACTGCCGTAAACATTGCTATTTTCCCAATCCAAAATTGTATTTGCGCCCGTATTGTGAAGTCTTAGTATCGTTGACATATTATTATTTGAATTTTGCGTTGAATGCTTGTGAAGTTGCCATCTCAAAGATTGACATAAATTGTTGTGCCGTCGTAAGTTGTTTATCGACCTTTTCTGCGTTCAAGAAATTGTCAACAAGGGCATACGATTGGAATCTTGACTTTTTGGGTTCTGTGCCGTAAACCATTTTGAACACATCGTTTAATGTGCCTTCTGCAAATGGAAGGAAAGACCTTTGAGTATTGCTCATTTCGTTGAGCCATACTTTGAATTCGTCGGTGAATCGCTGAATGTCATTTAACAACTGCGAACCTACAAAATCGTCCATTTTGCGTAACTTAGCCCACGGCTGATATTTGATTTCTCGGTACAATGTTGTTTGCAAATACTTCGCAAAAATAAACATCTGAATCAGCCGTTTACGTATCGTCACATTTGTTGCATTAGCCAAATCGTTGAACGTTAGTGGATTTTGTGCATTGTTGATATATTTGATTCCAAACTCTTTGTGTATTGTCTGACGAGTACCACCCCGTGTGAACTGCAATTGCTCAAAATTCAATATCGCAAGTGCCGAAGCCAACTCGATAAAATGTGCCGGATTTTGCTGTCCTGCTCCGCCGTCACAATTGTTAAGAGGGTTGTTTATGTTGTCGCCGATATAATACAACACATCCAACGAATTGTTGGCAGAAATATTTTGAGCATAATAGCCAAGAGCAGATTTCGTTTTTGAAATAAACGTTGACGAATCTATTGCACTATCGTTGTTAGTTTGTAGGCTAAAATAGGGCAAGACTGTAATTGCACCGAGGGGGGCATTATTTATCAAGTTGAAATTGGGAATCTGATTGTTGGTTCTCAGATTTTTGAGCAGTAGAGGAAATCCACTTGCACCGGTGCCGCCAAAGATGGAAGAGATTATGAATATTTTGTCTCCTTGTGCAAAACTGTTGGCCAAATTGTTAAAATCGTTTGAATTTGCAAACTGATTTAGAACCACTGAGCCGATATTGGGATTGCCTTTGAATCCTACCTGCATCTTGGATTGGAGGTTAGTTTCTGAAAACAGAGCCTCGCACAATGCTTGGGATTCATTGCTCATATTAGCCAAATCGATGAATTGGCTGAAATTTATGTCCTGCGTGTTGGCAACCGGTAGACGGAATCCGTTTATCACAGGCGAAATATCCGTTTTGAAGAAACAATCATTATTTGAGGGAGATAAAGATGCGTTATGAATCCCTATATATAGATTCATCAAGTCAATAGTCCGTGTCAGGTCGGCTGCCGCTAAATCGGGGTCAATTATGACAGGGACGATGGTGCTGTTGCACTTGACACCTGCTGCCAAGAGCATCGTCAAGGCTTTCAGAACCCTTGAACCCGTGCCACCTATGCCGAATACATATAATTTACTCATTTCCAATTAGTTTTTAAAATGGTACAACTTTGCAGTTTCGCGATGCATATTTCAGTCCGATTGACGCAATAAAATAGAATACAGCCGCGAAAATTGCGTTGGAGAGTCCGAACATCAGGCAATCCTGTATCAATACTTGTGGTGTAAGATTGCCATCGCACGAATACATCATTTGATAGATGCTGCCGTTGTTCAAATCCTCATTGGTAAAATAAAAGCCAATAACGAAATTGACAACCACGGCAATTGCCATAAATAACAGCCAATGACTGCGATGGTTGAACCTCGGCGAA
>JAEEGL011063911.1_pt1 | contig 10151 bp, 6 predicted proteins | sample 9134231 | NCBI WGS metagenome assembly JAEEGL01 (sample SAMN16246548, study PRJNA631951) | gut metagenome | biome: gut microbiome; feature: rumen; material: fiber-attached | host: Bos | place: Iran: Karaj | collected 2018-10
AGTGAATAGAAGCTAGCGGGTAGTAGCTATTAGGAGGACTTGGGGGTTATCAGGATTTGCTTGTCTGGCAGAAGGCAATGGATCTTGTCGAAGAGATTTATCGAGTGGTCAAACTTTTGCCGCGGGAAGAGCTTTACGCGCTTTCCAGCCAGATGCGCAGAGTGGCAGTATCGATCCCGTCCAATATAGCGGAAGGGCAGTCAAGAATTACAAAGAAAGACTTTGCAGGCTTTCTCGCAATCGCACGGGGCTCCAATGCAGAACTGAGGACGCAATGTCTGATCTGTATCAGATTGGGATATATCCCTGAGCAGGAAATGAAGAGAAGTCTTGCTCTTTCTGATGAAATTGGGAAAATGCTGAGTTCCATGCTTGGAAAAATGAACGCTCCCTGATCACCGGATCGTCTCTTCTGACAACTGGCCGCTAACGACTAACAACTAAACCGGAGGTTTTCATGGGATGGTTTGAAAGCCAAATCGAACAACGGCGCAAAAACGACGATCAGCTCCTCGAGGATTCCTTTGTCCGGATCGCCGGGGTGGTGCTCGGCCAGCGCACCGCGGAAAAGATCGGGGACGCGCGGATCATCACGAAGAGCGCCATCGACGAGATCCTGAAATACTACCATTTCAAGCCCGCAGAGATCCCGGACGGCATCCGGGAGGAGGAACAGCTCGACTACTGTCTGAGGCCCCACGGCCTGATGCGCCGCACCGTCGAGCTGACGGAGGGCTGGTACAGGGACGCCTACGGGCCGATCCTCGCCTATACGAAGGACGAAGGACTGCCCTGCGCCCTGCTCCCCGGCACTCTTTCGGGATACAGCTATACCGATCCGAAGACGGGGGAGAGGGTGAAGATCGGCAAAAAGACCGCCGCCCGCTTTGAGACGGAGGCTTTCTGCTTCTACCGTCCCCTGCCCCAGAAGCAGCTGGGCATCCCGGACCTTCTTCTGTACATGAAGCGGTGCGTGACCCTGAGCGACGTGATCCTGATCCTCGCGGCGACTTTGGCCGTGACGTTCGTCGGATTCGTCATGCCCCGGCTCATCAAAGCCCTGACCGGACCGGTGCTGGCGAGCAGACGCGCCGACGCCCTGATCGGGGTCACCGTCGCCATGTTCTGCGTGTCCCTGTCCTCCCAGCTGATTTCCAGCGTGAAGGGGATGATCCAGTCCCGGCTGGGGGCCAAGACTGCCCTCGGCGTGCAGGCGTCCATGATGATGCGGCTTTTGTCCCTCCCGGCGAGCTTCTTCCGCAGATACAGCCCGGGGGAACTGAAAAGCCGGTCCCTGTCGGTGAATCAGCTCTGCAGCCTTCTCTTCGGCATCGTCATGAACACGGGACTCACCTCCCTCACCTCGCTGTTGTATGTGACGCAGATCTTCCGGTTCGCGCCGTCATTGGTGATCCCCTCCCTCGTCATCGTGGCGGTGACGGTGGGATTCTCGATCCTCACGACGGTCACCCAGATCCGCATCAACAAGCTGCACATGGAGTACAGCGCGAAGGAATCCGGCATGAGCTACGGGATGATCACCGGCATGCAGAAGATCAAGCTGGCGGGGGCGGAAAAGCGCCTCTTCGCCAAGTGGCTGGATCTGTACGCCGAAGGGGCGGAGCTGACCTACAATCCCCCCGCCTTCATCAAGCTCAACGCCGTGTTCTCCGCCGCCATCACCCTCGTGTCGAATATCGTCATGTACATCCTCGCGGTGAAGAGCGGGATCGGGCAGTCCTCGTATTTCGCCTTTACCTCGGCCTACGGGATGCTGATGGGCGCGTTCATGTCCGTCTCCGACACGGCGCTCTCCGCGGCGAGGATCCGGCCCATCCTCGAAATGGCGGAGCCCTTTCTCAAAACCGAGCCGGAGACCTCGGAGGGGAAGGAGATCGTCACCCGCCTCTCCGGGAGCGTCGAGATGGACCATGTGAGCTTCCGGTACGCGGAGGACGCGCCGTATATCCTGAACGATCTTTCCCTCAAGATCAGGCCCGGCGAATACGTCGCGCTGGTCGGACGGACGGGATGCGGCAAATCCACCCTCGTGCGCCTGCTTTTGGGATTTGAAAAGCCCGAGAAGGGAGCGGTCTTCTACGACGGAAAGAACATCGAAAGACTCGACCTCCCCTCTCTCCGGCGCAAGATCGGCACCGTGACCCAGGACGCCGGGCTGTTTCAGGGGGATATCTTCTCGAACATCGTGATCTCGGCCCCCGAACTGAGCCAGAAGGACGCCTGGGAAGCGGCGGAGGCGGCGGGGATCGCGGACGATATCCGCGCCATGCCGATGGGGATGAACACCATCATCGCCGAAGGACAGGGCGGGATCTCCGGCGGACAGCGTCAGCGCATCATGATCGCCCGGGCCATCGCCCCGAAGCCGAAGATCCTCATTTTCGACGAGGCGACCTCGGCCCTCGACAACCGGACCCAGAAGCAGGTCTCCGAAGCCCTGGACCGGATGGGATGCACCCGTCTCGTGATCGCGCACCGGCTGTCCACGATCCGGCGCTGCGACCGCATCCTCGTTTTGGACGACGGGAAGATCATCGAAGACGGGACCTACGACGAGCTGATCGAAAAGAACGGCTTCTTCGCCGGACTGGTGGAGCGGCAGAGACTGGACGCGGCGGAATAAGACGGAGACGGAAGGGAAGGACCTGGACCTCTTCTCCTCCGGGCATGGATGGACCCGGACCCCCGCATAAACCCGGAATCCGGACGGGGTGCCCCAATCACGATCCTGTCAGTCGAAAGACCGGCAGGATTTTTTCTCTCCCCCGAAGGGCGGGAACCCGGCTCCCGCGGATGCTTCCGGGTTGATTTTTCTCCCGGGATATGCTAGAATAGGAACAGAGATCCAGAACCTGCGCTTCGGAGGACAATTTCATGCTGAACCGATCCTATCTCGCCAACCCGCACATGACCGGGGAAAACCGCCTGCCCGCCCGGACCCTGCTGATCCCCGCTCAAAAGAAGGGCGTGACCCATAAGAATTTCCGGGAATCCGACCGCGTGACCCTCTTGAACGGGACGTGGAAATTCTCCTATCTCCCCGAGGACACGGAGGAGGCCTTCTTCGCGCCGGAATGGGACGACGCAGGCTGGGACGATCTTCCCGTTCCCTCGATGTGGCAGTTCCATGGATACGGGACCTGCTATTATCCGAACGTGCGCTACTGCTTCCCCTACGATCCGCCCTATATCCGCTGCCCGAATCCCGTGGGCCTGTACCGGAGGAGCTTCGGGGCGAAAAAGACGGAGGGACGGGCGGTCCTGCGCTTCGGCGGGGTGGACAACGCCTTCTTCGTCTGGCTCAACGGGGAGTACGTCGGGTTTTCGAAGGGCAGCCGGATCGCGGCGGAGTTCGACGTGACGGACAAGCTCCGGGACGGGGAAAACCTCCTCGCCGTGAAGGTGTATACGTACAGCGACGCCTCCTATCTGGAAAATCAGGACATGCTCATGGCGAGCGGCATCTTCCGGGACGTGATGCTGATCGAAACCGGGAAAAACGCCCTCTGGGACTACACGATCCTCGCGGACACGGACGGATTCACGGTGAAATACGTCTGCGACGCGGAGGGGGATCCCGCCCTGCTGCGCTTCACGCTGACGGACGCCGAAGGGAACGCCGTTTCCTCGGCCGAAGAGCCGCTGGCATCCTCCGGCGAAGTCTTCCTCCCGATCGAGAACGCCGTGACGTGGAACGCGGAGAGGCCCTACCTCTACACCCTCACCGCCGAGATCCTCGAAAACGGGGCCGTGACGGAGGTCCACACCAAGAAGGCGGGGATCGCGAAATCCGAGATCCGGGGGCATTTTCTCCTGATGAACGGCACCCCAATCACCCTCAAGGGCGTCAACCGGCACGAGAACAACCCCTTCACCGGCAGGGCGATCACGGCGGAACAGATCGAAAAAGAGCTCCGCGACATCAAATCCTGCAATCTCAACGCCATCCGGTGCTCCCACTACACCAACCAGCCGGTCTTTTACGAGCTGGCCTCGGAGCTCGGGATCTACGTGATGGACGAGGCGGACTGCGAATCCCACGGGGCGGAGGCTACGGGGGATCAGGGGGCTCTGAATAAAGACCCGGAGTGGTTCGACGCCTTTTTCGACCGGATCTCCCGGATGTACGCCCTCAACAAGAACGAGACCTGCGTCAATATCTGGTCCACCGGCAACGAATGCGGGACCGGGGAGAACCACGTCAGGTGCACACTCTGGCTGTCGGAGCGGGAGGTGAGAAAGCCGGTCCGCACGGAATCCGCTCTGCCCGCGGGGATGGTCCGCTTCGCCCAGACGGGATATATGCCGATGGCGACGCTCCACGGGATCCCGAAGGACGCCGACGCCCCGTGGATGATGGTGGAATACGGTCACGCGATGGGGAACAGCCCCGGCGGACTCGAGGATATCTGGAACTGGGTCTATGAAAACGAACAGTGCTGCGGCGGGTACGTCTGGGAATTCAAGAGCCACGGCTTCTATGTGAAGGGGAAGGACGGACGCCCCCGGTATCTCTACGGCGGGGATTTCCCGGACTGGTATCACTGGTCCAATTTCTCCCTCGACGGCTACCATACGAGCGACGGGACGCCGAAACCGGCCTGGGACGAACTGCGCGAGGTGTCGGCTCCGGTGTATGTCCGCTGGACCGAAACCGGTGCTGAGGTGAAGAACACCTTCGATTTCACCCCCCTCGACGGCATGGTCCTCCGCTGGTCCATACGGGCGGACGGCGTCCCGCAGAAGAGCGGCGAATACGACCTCTCCGGGATCGGACCCCGGGAGTGGAAGTTCTTCCCCCTGCCGATCGACGAAGAGGGGATCCGCGGCATGACCGGGCTCGTCACGGCGGACTGCGCGTTCTATGCCGACGGCATCCGGACCGCATACAAGCAGAAGATCCTCGCGGAGCATCCGGCAGAGATTCCCGCGCCCGTTCCCTTCGCTCACAGGGTCCATATCCGGGACTGCGATGCGGAGGTGACCGGGGAGGACTTCAAGATCGTGATCCGGGAGGGCCTGCTTTCGCGGATCGAAAAGAACGGAAAGACCGTCCTCGACAAACCGATGAAGCTCAATCTGTGGCGCGCGCCCACCGACAACGACGGGATCATCGGCTTCTCCGAGCGGCTGGCGGGCGAATGGAAGGACAGGCTGATCCCCTCGATGCTCTTCGGATGCACCTCCCTGACCGCCGATGACGGGGAGGACGCCGTGACCGTGACCGCCGAGGGAAAGTTCCTGCCCTACGCCCATCCCTGGGGATTCGACGCGCGGCTGGTCTACCGGATCGAAGCGGGCGGGGAAGCGAAAGTCTCCGTGAAGCTCGATCCCTACGGCACGGGGGGACCGGAAGTCCTGCCGCGGGTGGGCGTCGCCTTCGAGCTCGGAGAGGACTTCGAACGATGCTCCTGGCTCGGACGGGGCCCCGGCGACAGCTATTCCGACCGGAAGGCGAACGCGGCTTTCGGTCTGTGGCAAGGGGAGGCGAGGGACATGAATTTCCTCTACGACGTGCCCCAGGAGACCGGGAACCGGGAGGACTGCCGCCGGGTCACGGTGAAGGGCGACGGACGCGGGCTGACGGTGACGGGGAAGTTCTCCTTCTCCCTCCACGATTTCACCCTCGACGATCTGACGAAGGCCCGCCACTGTGACGAGCTCGAAAAGAGCCGGGAGAAGACCCTCTATATCGACCACAGGCACCGCGGGCTCGGATCGAATTCCTGCGGACCCCAGCCCGAGAAGGAGTACGAGCTCCCCATGGGCCCCTTCGAATGGGAGTTCCGCATCGCGGCAGAGTGAGAAAAAACGCGGTGAAGGATCAAAGGAGACGGAGAGATGGAGTTTGAGCCGAAGAAAGCACAGGGGCCGGTGGTGAAGCCCGGGGAATTCGCGTTCTCGGCGGCGGGGCTGGATCACGGGCATATCGTCGGGATGTGCGCCGCCCTCATCGAAGCCGGAGCGACCCTGAAAACCGTATACGACCCCGATCCCGCAAAGGTCGAAGGCTTTTTGAAGCGGTTCCCGACAGCCCGGGCCGCCGACTGCCTCGAAAGACTGCTCGACGATCCTGAGACCCGTCTTGTCGCGGGAGCCGCCGTGCCCTCCGAACGGTGCGCGCTGGGACTGGAGGTCATGGCTCACGGCAAGGACTATTTCACGGACAAAACGCCCCTCACGACCCTCGCTCAGCTGGAAGCGGCGAAGGAAGCCGTGAAGCGGACCGGCCGGAAATACATGTGCTACTACTCGGAACGCCTGCATTCGGAGAGCGCGGAGTTTGCCGGTCAGCTCATCGCGGCGGGAGCGATCGGGCGGGTGATCCACGTGGACGGTTTCGGGCCCCACCGGATCGGACCTCTTTCCGGCCGCCCGGGGTGGTTCTGGAAGCGGGAGAAAACCGGCGGGATCCTCTGCGATATCGGGAGCCATCAGATCGAACAGTTTCTCTTCTACGCCGAGGAGGAGGACGCCCGGGTCCAGTTCAGCCGCGCGGCGAATTATCACAACCCGGAATACCCGGAATTCGACGATTTCGGCGACTGCGCGCTTGTCGGAAAGAACGGAGCGACGAACTATTTCCGCGTCGACTGGTTCACCCCCGCCGGACTGCGCACCTGGGGGGACGGCCGCACCTTCATCCTCGGGACGGAGGGGTATATCGAACTGCGCAAGTACGTCGACGTCGGGGTCGAGCCCTATGCGGCGGACTGCGTGATCCTCGTGGACGGGCGGGGAGAGCACCGGTTCAGCGCCCGGGGGAAGACCGGATTCCCCTTCTTCGGCAGGCTGATCCTCGACTGCCTCGAGAGGACGGAGAACGCCATGACCCAGGCCCACTGCTTCAAAGCCGCCGAACTCTGCGTCGCGGCTCAGGACAACGCCGTCGACATCACCCCCGGGGAAAACCGCGGATGGAAGCGGGATTTTTCACCTCCGTCGGACGGCGGAGAAGAGAAGGAGAACATGAGATGAAACAGGAGGAAATCACGATGAAGAGCAGCGCCGGAAATCCCCGGAAAGTCCTCATCCTCGCCGACCGGGAGTCCGATTTCACAAAAGTCCTCGCCGACTGCGGAGCGGAGACGGTGCGGATCCCCTTCGAGGACGCCGCGGACCACGATCTGAGCGGGTATGATACGATCTGCGTGCTCGCCTGCGGACGGGTGCTCGATCCTTGGCTCCGGGTCCGGCTGGAAGAGGAGAACGCGAAAGGAACGCGGATCTTCACCGAAGCCCTCGGCAGCTGGGACGGGATCTACTCCGCCGGACCCGCCGACACCACCCGCCGCCGCCTCGTCGTGCTCCCCTCTTCGGAGGAGGGCGGGATCCCGGGACTGGAAACCGGCGATCTCTTGGACGACATGAGCAACCGCATGATGCAGCCCTGGTATCCCGTCCCCGGCCTGACCCCCATCCTCGTCTACCGGGAGCAGGTGATCGCCCACCGGCACTGGAACGCCTCCCGGGAGGAGATCGCGCAGAACGCAGGCCTCGGCCTATGGACCATCGGGGATACGGTGATGATGTGCTCCTTTGAAGTGCACAATTTCGCCCGAGCCCGTTTCGCCCCGCGGCAGTCCTGGGAAAAGCTGATCCGGTACCTCGCCCGCTGGATCACGGGAGGAGAGCCGGAATCCCTGCCCGCCTCCCCGGTCCGGTGCGGATGGGACGCGGATCTCTCGGACGACGCGGCGTTCGAGCACAGCCGGAAGGAGGCCGTGGACCGGGGGATCCGGTGGCTGGAACAGTTTTTGGTCGACGGCGGGAAATGCGGGATCCGCGAGGGGATGCGGCACTACATCGACCCCGACGGCAAACAGAAATCGGCGGACGAGGTCCGTACCGACTGCTCCGGCGAGGCGGCGGGCGCGTTCCGGTTTTACGGACTTCTCACCGGGGACCGGGGATCCCTCGCCGCCGCGGACGATCTCTGCGACTTTGTGCTCGGCCCGATGCAGGTGAAGGGCGGGATCTTCGACGGGATGCTCCGCTGGACGGCGACGGCATGGCAGGTCTGCTATCAGGACGACGCGGCAAGAGCGCTGCTCCCCATGCTCTACGACTGCCTGATCACCGGGAACAGGGAACGCCTCCCGGGGGTCTGCCGCGCCCTCGACTTCCTCGTGAAAACCACGGCGAAGGACGGATGCCGGGTCGCACGGACCGACGCGCCGAACCTCACGGAGGAGGGGATCCGGGCCCTCAGAGAAGCGGAACACGGTCTTCCCTCCGCCCACTACAACGCATATTACCACGCCGCCCTTCTGCTGGCATACAAGGCCGGCGGCGATCCCGTCTACCTCGACACCGCCCGGAAGGGAGTCGAGACGATCATGGAGCTCTATCCCGAGACCCGCCGCGAACAGAGCGAGACCGAGGAACTCTGCCGCCTGATCCTGCCCCTCGCCGCCCTGTACGACGCCACCCGGGACGAAAAGCACCTCGCGATGCTGCACAAGGTGACGGACGATCTTGTGTCCCACAGACATCCCTCCGGCGGATTCTGCGAATGGGACACCGGCTACAAGGCCAGCTGCTCCCGGGAATCGAGGGGCGAATGCTCCCTCCTGACGGAGAACGGGGACCCTGTCGCGGACCTGCTCTACTCGTCGAACTGGCTCCCCGTCGGCTTCGCGTGGGCGTACCATGTCACCGGGGATGAGAAGTTCAGAAAGCTCTGGCGGGACGTCGCGTCCTTCTGCATCCGATCCCAGCTTCTTTCCGACGAACCCACGGCCCACGGATGCTGGTGCCGGGCGTTCGACATGGATCTCGGCGAGGTGTTCGGCTGTCCCCACGACGTGGGCTGGGCCGCCTGCTGCTCCGAATCCGGCTGGACGGACGCGGAGATTTTGATGGGCCTGATGATGCCGGAGCTCCTCGCGCGGTCGGAGAACCTGAAATGACCGGATGCGGCGGCGGCCTGTCCGCATGAAAGAGCGCGCGGCGCGTCCCGGAGAGGATCCCCGCAGAGATTGAGAAAACGGATGAAAGGAAACGGCTATGACTCCGATCAGAAAACCCTGGAAGGGCACCATGACGGCACGGGAGCGGTTCAACCGGCAGATGCACTGGAAGTCCGTGGACCGCTCGTTCAATATGGAATTCGGCTACTGGAAGGAAAACTTCAAGCTCTGGCCCCTCTTCTACGAAAACGGGATCACGAACAACGGCGAGGCGGACCGCTTTTTCAGCTTCGATCCCATCGTCCAGATCGGGGGGAATACCTGGATGTGCCCGGCCTTCGAGGATAAGGTCGTGGAGGTCCGGGGGGCGAAGACGGTCCGCACCAATTCGGACGGACTTCTCCTCGAGGTGCTGACCTCCGGCCGCGACACGATCCCCCACTACCTCGGCTCCTCCGTGACGACGCCCGAGGACTGGAAGCGGGTGAAGGAGGAGCGGTTCGACCGGAACTCCCCCGGACGGAAGCTCAACGTGGAGGCGCTCGTGAAGGCGTTCCCGGAGGAGAGGGACTATCCCCTCGGCGTCTGGTGCGGCTCCATGATCGGGAAGATCCGGGACATGCTCACCTTCGAGGGCCTTGCCTACGCCTGCTACGACTACCCCGACATGGTGGAGGACATGGTGGAGACCTGCTGTCAGCTCACCGAGGACGCCCTTGACCAGCTCCTTCCGCATTTTCATTTCGACTACGCCGCGGGGTGGGAGGATATCTGCTTCAAGAACGGTCCCATCGTCTCCGTGCCCTTCTTCCGGGACGTGGTGATGCCCCGGTACAAGCGCATCCGCAAAAAGCTCGATCAGTACGGCGTCGACCTCTGGTACACCGACTGCGACGGCGACGTGCGGCCGATTCTGCCCTATCTTCTCGAAGGCGGGATCAACTGCCTCTTCCCCTTCGAAGTCAACAGCTGCGCGCATCCCGGGGAACTGCTGGATCAGTACGCGGGGCAGCTCCGCATCATGGGCGGCGTCGACAAAATGGCCCTCGGAGCGGGGAGGGACGCCATCCGGGCCTATCTGAAATCCCTCGAAAAATACGTGGCCCGGGGCGGGTACATCCCCTTCTGCGACCACCGGTGCCCGCCGAACGTGGACCCGGACGACTATCTCTTCTACCTCGACCTGAAAGAGAAGATGTTCGGGATGCAGGCTTGAGG
>JAEEGL011346912.1_pt1 | contig 10151 bp, 8 predicted proteins | sample 9134231 | NCBI WGS metagenome assembly JAEEGL01 (sample SAMN16246548, study PRJNA631951) | gut metagenome | biome: gut microbiome; feature: rumen; material: fiber-attached | host: Bos | place: Iran: Karaj | collected 2018-10
CACTCAACTTACGCAAACCAACTCAGTTATGGGTACAGTTCATTATTTACCTCCAGAACAGGCTCAAGGTAAAGGTTCTACTATAAAGAGTGATATTTATTCAATGGGAATAATGATGTATGAACTTCTTACTGGACTTGTTCCATATAAAGGAGATAATGCTGTTGAAATAGCTTTAAAACATTTAAAAGAACCACTTCCTAGTGTAAGAAAAGCTAATCCATCTATACCACAATCAATAGAGAATATTATTATTAGAGCAACAGCTAAGAATCCTAAAAATAGATATAATGATGCTAGAGAAATGCATGAAGATTTAAAAACAGCATTAGATGAATCTAGAAAGAATGAAAAGAGATATGTATATAAATATCCAGAGAGTGATATGGAAGATACTAAAAAACTAGATGAAGAATTAGCATCTTTAAAGAAAGAAGAAAAAACTACTAAAAAAGCAGTAGTTAAAAAAGAAAAGAAAATTGAAGAAGATTTTGATGATGAAGAAGACGATGAACGTGGAGGAAAAAAAGCACTAATATTCTTTGTTAGTATCTTTACAGCCTTAGTTCTAATTACAACAATTGTAGCTTTAGTATTCTTTGGAAAAGAAGGAAAAGTTGAAAATATTGTAGTTCCTGATGTATCTGGTAAATCTGTAGTTGATGCTAATAATATGTTAGTTGATGCAGGATTTAATGTATCAGAAGAATATAAATATGTAGCTAGTGATGAAATTGAAGAAGGATTGGTTGTTAGAACAAATCCAGAACTTGGTTCTAAGAAAAAAATAGGATCAACTGTAACACTTTATATTTCATCTGGTGAAGCTGTATATGTAATGCAAGACTTCATAGGTCAAAATTACTTAGAAGCAAAAGGTAAGATTGAAGTAGGTTGTGAATGTAATGTATTAATTGAACGTAAGAAAGTTGATGAAAAATCAAAAGCTAAAGAAGATACTATTTTAGAAACAATTCCACCAGCAGGTGAATCAATCAAGTTAGGTGAAAACATTACTATAGTTATTCCTGAAGTTGAATATAAATATCCTGATTTTAGAAGTGGATATACAATTGCTAAAATAGAAGAATTCTGTAAAAAACATGAAGTTAAATTAGAAATTAGATATCAAGAAAGTTCTACTGTAAAAGAAGGAACAATTATTAAACAAAGTAGAGCTGCAGGTAGTGTAGTTTCTCCAGGAGCAACACTTGTAATTACAGTTGCACAAGCTCCTGAACAAGAAGAAACAAGTGATGAAGATATAGGAGACTAAAATGACAGGGGATTAATATGAAAGGTAAAATAATTTGTATTAATGCATCATTGCATAAAGTATTATTAGAAAATAATACAATAATTGATACAAGAACTAGAGGAAAAATAAGAAATGAAAAAATAGTTCCAGTAGTTGGAGATAATGTAATAGTAGATGTTAAAAATAATACAATAGAGAAGATAGAACCAAGAAAAAATTGTTTGATTAGACCACAAGTTTCAAATATAGATAAACTATTAATTGTTATGAGTACGTCTATTCCAGTTTTTTCTTCATATCTTATTGATAAATTCTTAATTATAGCTGCTGCTAATAATATTGAACCAATTATTGTAATAACTAAAACTGATATGATTTCTTTAAAAGAAAAAACAGATATTAAAAAATATATTAGTTATTATAGACATATTGGTATAAAAACATATGTTAATACAAGTATAAGTAAAATTAAAAAGGAATTTGCTAATTGTACTGTTGCTTTATGCGGTCAAACTGGAAGTGGTAAATCAAGTTTATTAAATAAAATTGATGCATCTCTCTCACTTAAGACTGGTGAAGTATCAGAATCACTTGGTAGAGGAAAACATACAACTAGATTAGTTGAATTATTAGAAGTAAATGGTGGATTAATCGCAGATACTCCTGGATTTAGTTCTCTTGATTTAGATATAGATAGAAAAGAGATTAAAAACTATTATCCTGAGTTTAATAAGCCATGTAAATATAGAACATGTCTTCATGTTAAAGAACAGGGATGTTCTATAATAGAATTAGTGCAAAAGGGTAAAATACCTGAATGGAGATATGAAAACTATCTTAAGTTTATGGAAGAAGTAAATAAATAAGCAAGAGATAATCTTGCTATTTTATTTAAAAGGAGAAGTAATGGAGGAAAAAGAATTATTACGTGTTAATTCAACTGGGATTACTAAGTTAGAAGAAATTCTTTCTAATGGTGTAGATCCTAATTGTAATTCTTTTGATAATAAAAAAAGTCTTGATATTATTCTTAGAACAAGACGTTTTGATTTGCTTCCAAAAGTTACTATTAAATGCCTTTTAAGAAAAAGAAATAGAAATGAAACATATATAGACTATATATTAAGAAGATTTAAGAGAACTAAGACTATTAATATTAGTTTATTTGATCCTTTTGATAAAGGTGCTTCAATTAGTGATATAGCTCAGTTATATATTAAATATGCACAACATGATTTACTTGGATATTTACCTGAATTAACTAAAGAAAACTTATTACAAATAAGTAAGAATAAAAGATTTTTATTCGTAGGAAGTAATATGTTAGAAATATTACTTAGTAGAAATAAAATATTAACTTTAGAAAAAATAATACCAAGTAGTTTACAAACTGATTTTGATATAGTTGTTGCTCTTAATAGAAATGATATTAAACAAAAGAAAGTTAAAATAGATTTTAAGGGTAACTCGCTTGCTAATAATTATATCGAATCTTTTAATAAAAAATATAAATCTATGTATCAAAGTTTACCTCAAGATAAACAATTATTGATAGATAAACTTTATAATGCATTTTTAAATACAAGTGATAAAAAAGCATTATACACTGTAATAAATAGTTATGTTGAACAATTAAAAAATAATAATCAATATGCTATATATGAAATAAACCAATTAATAGATATAAAAGAAAAAGATCCTAATTTTGATTTTAAAGATTCAACGGAAAATTATTATAATTCAAAAAAGAACATTATATATATTTCTACAAATCTTGTGTCTGTTGTTAATCATGAAATAGGGCACGCATTATATAATAATTTATCACCAAAAAATGATAATGAAGGTTTTTATAATGTAATAAATAATATTAAATATGATCCATCTTTCTATCAAAGAGTGGCTGATTTTTCTCGTGTATTTCATAATCATTCAAATAGAATAAGAGTATATGCTATAAGTAAATATGATAGTATATTCTATGATTTAAGTAGTATGAAACAACAAGAAGAAATACAAAAATATTTAAATAAACAAAAGAAAGAAAAGATAGATGAATATGTTAAAAAAGGATATTCACGTGAAGAATTAGAAGTAATATTTAAAGATTCATTTACTGTAAAAGAATTTTTAAAACAACATGAAAAGATACAATGTTTTGAATTAAAAGCTACAATGATGAAAGCAGAATGTGATATATATCTTTCAGTTGCAGATATTATTGATGCTATTACTAAAGGAGAGTTTGCTGCAGGAATGCTAAAAGATTCATGGGGAAAAGAAATACTTCCTTGTGCAGGGCATGGACTATTTTACTATAATGTACTTGATAGTTTAGTATTTGATGAAGTAATAGCTAATTATTCTGAAATAGTAAAATCAAATAATAAAGATAAAGGAATTGAATTATTAAGAACTATTTGTGGAAATGAACTTGTTGAATATTTAGATTATTATTATAACAACATGATTATAAATGGTGTTAAAAAGGAGGAAGCATATGGAAGAAATTGATTTAAATTTAACTCCTGAAAATTATACTAATGAGTATGCTTCTAAATTGATTGAAGCATATAATAATACAAGAGATATTAAATATGCTGATAAATTATTAGATTGTTTAAATTCTGGTAAGATTACTTTAATAAAAGCAAGTGGGCTTTCAGCTCTTTCCAATCAAATACAAACAGAATCTGGTACTGTTTCTTTATTAAAACTTATTGTTGATTTAAAAATTAAAATAGATGATAAATTATTGGGTAATATAATTTATCAAATACCAGATTTTTTTGGTAATAATGAAAACTACTTATTTGATTTAGAAATCGAAGGTATGAGTGTAGCTGAATTTATGCTTAATAATTTTATATTTGAAGAAAAATATGTATCATATATAAGAAGACATCCAGAAATAATAAAACTATTAGTTAAGAATAATAGAATTATATGGTCATCAAAATGTACAGAAGAGTTATTATTTGATCAACAGATTGATGGTGTTAGAGTTATTGATTATTTATTTCAAAATGGATTATTTCAAGATGATACAGTTTTAAAAATAAAATATAATCATGAAATATTAGAAATACTAGAAAAGTATAATAGAGTTGATTTGTTTAAAAAAGTAGATAAATCAATACTATCAAGTCCTTATAAAGGATTTGATTCAGTACTTGAATATATGATTTCTATAAATGCTAATATTAATGGAATGATTAAAACAGAAAAAGATGTTGTTACATTATATAATAATAAAAGATATGATATACTTGCCACTTTAAATGATGTTGGTTTGCTTGTTACATTACCTAACGGTAAGAAAGTTTTAGAAGTGTTACTTAGTGTTGGAATTGTTCCTAAAGCTATGAAATTCACTAAAAAAGAAATATTTGATATATTACTTAAATATGGTTTTGAAGATGTTATATGTGATGCACCAATTGATAAATTATTGCTATTAGATGATTTAAACAATTCATATTTAGATTTATTAATTAAAAGAATGAAAGATGGTGTATATGTACCCTTAGGTAAAATAAAATCATTAGATGGAGAACCAAATAAAATAGCTCAATTTTATATTAAGATGGCTGAAAATGGATTAATTGATTATATTTCACCATTAACATCAAAAATATTAATGGAAGAAAAGAATGGTACTAAACTAATAGATGAATTATTAAAAGAGAATCAAGACGTAACTTTAAATATTATTTTAGATGATGATCTTAAAAGTAAAGTAGATATATCAATGTATTTAAGAGTTTTAGGTCTAGCTTCTCCAAATGCAAGATATACATTTATTCACAATGAATTTTTAAATGATTATATATCAAAAGTAAATAAACAATATAAAGATATACAAGTTGATGAAGGAGCTCAAAAATTAATAGATGAGTTAAGGCAAGTATTATTAAGTGATAAAAAGAGTAGCATAGAATTAGTAGAACTATTATGTGATTCATATAAATACTTATTATCATCAGGTAATCCAATAGCAGTACAAGAGATTAGAAGAGTTATTGAGATTAAAAAAGCTAATCCTGATTTTGCAATAGTACAAAATAGTTCATGTTATTATCAAACATCAGAAAAAACAGTTAATGTTTCAAAACCAATTGTAGGTATTATAAATCATGAAATGGGTCATGCACTTTTTCATTTAACTACTGATGAAAGAGTACCAGAAGGTTTTAGTAGAATTACAACTCAATTAAGACGCGATCCTAAAATGATTGATAGAGTACAAACATTCTCAGTGAAGTATCATGAAATAAAAAGAGAAATTGCTGAAAAACTTGAAAAAACATATATGATTGATTATGATAATAGTATTACTGATGAGAAAAAAGAAAAACTTCAAAAAAAATTAGACAATTTAAAAAATAAGAAGTATGATTCATACTTAAAAAAAGGATGGACTAAAGAACAGTTAGATGCTATATTTGCTGATGAGTTTAACTTAGAAGAATATTTAGAAGAAGAAAGAAGTACAGTAAAAGATGAACTTGTAGATGCAGTACTTAGATGTAAATATCCAGAACTATGTTTAATTGGTGATATATTAGATGCAATATATATTGGTAGATTTGCAGAAAATATTTTAGTAGATAATAGGGGTAACCCAATTGAAAGAGGATATGGACATGGAATATATTACTATGATAGAGGAGTAGATTGGATTTTCGATGAAATTGTTGCTCAATTCTCTCTATTATTAAAGTCGCCAACTGCAGGACAAGCCATTCCATTTTTAAGAACTATAGTAGGTGATGAATTTGTAGATTATATGATTAATTACTATTATAGAGAAATAGTAACATCTACAAAAAATCAAGAAAAAGAAAATCAAAGGAGTGTGTAGTAATATGAAAGTTAGTGTATCAATATTATCAAGTAGTATTAAAGCAGAAGAAATAACTAAAAAATTAGATGCTTCTTCTTGCGATTATGTACATATAGATATTATGGATGGAAAATTTGTTGAGAATAAAACTTGGACATATGGTGAAATAAAAAAAATAACAAGTTATACTCACAAACCATTAGATGTTCATTTAATGGTAAAAGATCCACTTAAATATATTGAGGATTATGCATTATTAAATACTGACAGAATAACTTTTCATTATGAAGCAGTTAAAGATATTCCTAGTATGATAGAAACAATTAAAAATTATGGATTAAAAGTTGGTATTGCCATTAATCCAGATACAGATGTTAGTGTTTTATATCCATATTTAAAAGATATTGATGAAGTTTTAATAATGAGTGTATTCCCAGGTAAAAGTGGTCAATCATTTATAATGGAATCAGTTGAAAAAATAAGAAAAGTAAAAGAAGAAATAATTAATAATAATCTTAAAACAGAAGTAGAAGTAGATGGTGGAGTGAATAATGAAACTGGTCTATTATGTAGTGAAGCAGGTGTAGATATATTAGTATCGGCATCTTACGTTCACAATAATATTTATGAAAATATAAATATATTGAAAGGTTTATAGGAGGGATAAGATATGAATGATGAAATGGATTATCAATTATATGTATTAGCTGAACTAAGATATAAAAAAGAACATCCAGAATTAAAAGAAGATAGTGTCTTTCCACCTGATTGGTATTCATGCACTAATTATAAATTAAAAACTGAGGCAATTGCTGAAGCTTTAATGAATAATAAGAAACTTGAAGAAACAGAAAAGTATCAACAAATTCAAGAAAGAGTAGTTTTATAATAATCTCACATTTGTGAGATTTTTTTTATAAAAAAGAAGTGTTTTATATTTTTATGGCTAATTATAATAATAGGAGGGTTAAATGAATAAAAGATTAGTCATAAATCAATATGGTGAAAAAGATTGTGGTCCTGCATGCTTACTTTCTATTATGAGATACTATAATGTTGATGCATCATTAGATGAAGTTTCTTATATTCTAAAAACTGATAAGAATGGTACTAATGCTTATAATATTATAAATGGTTCTAGAACATTTGGATTTGATGGGTATGGTATTCATTATTCATATGAAGATATAGTAAATGGTAAAATAAACTATCCAATTATATGTCATACTTTAGTTGATAATATGTATCATTTTATTGTTGTATATGGTGTTAAAAAGAAATACTTAGTAATTATGGATCCCTCATCAAATATTCATAAGATAAACAAAAGTGATTTTAAAAAAATCTATTTAAATACATCTATAGTAATTTATCAAGTAAAGAAAATAGAATCTATTAAAAATCATAAAGGGTTAATATCTTTAATATTTGATTATATTAGAAAAGAAAAAAATATAATAATAAAAACAAACATATTATCTATAATAGTTACTATATTTAGTTTATTCACCAATTATTATTTATTAATATCTATTGATAAGATACTTCCTAGTTATAACTATCAATTGTTTATGATAATAACAATTATATTTATAATGATTAATATATTTAAAAATATATTTGATTATATTAGAACTAATTATCTAATATATATTCAAAATAAAATATATTCTGATTTAAATATAAATATTATTAGAAAACTATTTAACCTTCCATATCAATTTTTTAAAAATAAATCTACTGGTGAAATAGAATCTAGATTAAATGATTTAAGAATATTTAAAACTATAATAAGCAACATTATTGTTAATTTAAGTATTGATATATTATTTATACTATTTAGTAGTATTATTCTTATATTTATCAATTATAAACTATATTTAATTAATATATTTATATTATTAATCTATTATTTAATAATTCTTTTATTCAAAAATATATTTATTAAAAACACTGAAGAATCATTAATATATGAAGGTAATTATAGTAAATGTATTAATGAAAGTATTAATGGATATGAAAGCATTAAAAATCTTAATATGATTAATAATATTTTATATAAAATAGAAGTTAAGTTTTTAAGTATGATTCATAAAGTTAAAAAATATGAAAGGAGTTTAAATAAAGAATACTTTTTAAAAAACTTAATAGTTGATATTTCATATATAATATGTGTTTTTATAAGTATAAATTATATTCATAAAAATATAATATCAGTTGGAGAATTTATTTTATTTAATTCAATTCTAATATATTTTACTTCCCCAATTAAGAATATATTAGATTTTAATCATAATATTATTTATTTAAAAAATGTTTATAGAAGAATAAATGATTTAATTATTATTGACAATAAAAATGATTTATTAAATGAATATAACATTTATGGAGATATTGATATTAGTAATTTATCTTACAATAATTTATTTAATGATATTAAAATAAATATTCCATATAAAAGTAAATTCTTATTATATGGAAGTAGTGGTAATGGTAAAAGTACTATTATGAAGATGCTACTTAAATATATAAATGATTATGACGGATGTATTAAAATAAATAATATTAATCTAAAAGATATTAGTTCAAATGCAATACAAAACACATTCAATTATATATCCCAAAATGAATATTTAAATAATGATACTATTAAAAATAATATTATATATGATAGAGATATAAGTAATAATAGTTATGAAGAAGTAATTAATATATGTAATTTAAACCATTTAATAAACTCTAAAAAGAATAGAAGTGATTTTATTATTGAAGATAATGGATTTAATATATCAGGAGGAGAAAGACAAAAAATAATACTTGCTAGATGTTTATTAAAACCATTTGATTATTTAATTTTAGATGAAGCTTTAAGTGAAGTGGATATAGAAGAAGAAAAATTGATAATGAAAAAACTTTTTAGAAAGTATAAAGACAAAACTATAATTTATATTTCTCATAAGGAAGAGCTAGTTTCTTTATTTAAAATGAAGTATAAATTAGAAAGGAGAGGTAATGAGCGATAATGAATTGTCTTTAATTCAAGGGGGTGTTGCTAAATCAGTTATAATTGGCGCTGTTGGATTTATAGTATCATTTATTATTGGTTTATTTGATGGATTAAGTAGTCAAATTACTTGCAAGAAACTATGTATGAAGAAGAATTAATGAATGTCTATGGGGGACAAGATATTATTAATACAACAGTAGTAAATGCATTAGTTAGACTAATTAATACTGCATTAGAACTTGGAAGAACTCTTGGTACAATTATTAAAAGAGCAACAAGTAAAAATGCATGTCAAAGTGTTGATTAATATCAACACTTTTTTTATTGAAATAAATTCATATAAATGATAAAATTACAAAAGAAATAAAAAGAGTTATTATTTGAATATAATTTTAGGTAATACAGAAGGGAGAGACATTATGATAAAAAAGTTATCTAAAAGTGTTAGAGAATATAAAAAAGAAGCTATATTATCAATAGTATTTATTGTTTTTGAAGTATTATTAGAAGTAATAATACCATTAGTTATGGCTTATTTAATTGATAAAGGTATAACAGCAGGAAATTCTAATGTTGTATGGAGTACTAGTGCACTATTAATTGTTATAGCTGCATTATCACTTACTAGTGGTGTTTTATCAAGTAGATATTCTGCTAAGGCAAGTTGTGGATTTGCTAAGAATTTAAGACAAGATATGTATTTTAAAATACAAGACTATTCATTTTCTAATATAGATAAGTTTTCATCAAGTAGTTTAGTTACTAGATTAACAACAGATATATCTTATATTCAAAATGCATTTATGATGGTTATTAGAATTGCTATGAGAGCACCTTTAATGTTAATATTTTCACTTATTAGTGCATTTTATATTAATAGTAGAATATCATTAATGTATTTAGCAATAATACCAATATTAGGACTTGTATTATTTACAATAGCTACAGTAGCTCATCCAAAATTTAAGAAAGTATTTGAAACATATGATGAATTAAATACAGATGTTCAAGAAAATGTAAGAGGTATTAGAGTAGTAAAA
>JAEEGL011694853.1_pt1 | contig 10151 bp, 8 predicted proteins | sample 9134231 | NCBI WGS metagenome assembly JAEEGL01 (sample SAMN16246548, study PRJNA631951) | gut metagenome | biome: gut microbiome; feature: rumen; material: fiber-attached | host: Bos | place: Iran: Karaj | collected 2018-10
ATTTGCATCGCCCCTCATGCACCATTACTTATAACTGTTTAACCAAAATCCATAACCGGATTAATACCCGGGGTTTTGTTTCAATTTGTCAGGATTCAGCTCCACCTGGGCATACGGGATGGGATAGAGCAGTTCGTGCGCGTCGATAGACTGGTTATCGCCATACTCATACTGAATGATAGTCGGATGGAGTTTCGGCGCATTGGCTTTGGAGTACCAGACAGTCATCGTGGAAAGGGCCGTGCCGGTGCGGACCAGGTCGAACCACCGGTGTCCTTCCATGCACAGTTCCAACTGACGCTCGTCAGCAATGGCCTTTTTGACAGCATCCTTATTCTCAGCGATGTCCGTTGAAAGGCCGGCGCGGGTGCGGACACGTGCCACCTGGGCAATGGCCTTGGGCAGATCTCCAGTCTCGGCCAGGCACTCGGCATATTTCAGCAAAATGTCGGAATAGCGGCTGATGATAGTATGGCAGCCGCAATCCGGGCTGTTGCCTGAGTTACCGTCAAGAATATTCTGATAATCGAAATACTTCAGCGTCATCGGAATCGTACAACTGTAATCCGGAGAGGAAACTCCCGTGTAGACAACGGAACGACGTTTATCCGCCGCAGAGAATTTCGCTTCCAACTCATGCGTCATCATCAACACATTCACACCGAATATCTTGCTCGCACCATCTCCGACCGGATCGATATACTGGCCGTTAATGTTGCCCAACGCAGCGCGGCCGAGATAGTTGGCCAGGGACGGCGTCTGGTTGTGTGCGTACTGGATTGCGAAGATGACTTCCTTGTTGTTGACATTGTTGGAGTCAAAGATGGAAGCATAGTCCTCAAGCAGGCCGAGGTTGGCGCCTTCCTTGGCGATGACCTTCTCGAAATAGCCCTTCGCCGTGGTATAATCCCCGCGGGTCAGATAGACATCACCCAGGATGGCCTGGGCGGCGGTGGAAGTGACGCGGCCCTTGTCAGCGGCCGGATAGGTATCCGGGAGTTTCGATTCCGCATCCTTCAGGTCTTCGATGATCTGGGTATACACCTGGTCGACCGGGACGCGTCCGTATTCGAATACCTTCATGTAGTCTTTGATGTCCTCAAGGACCAGCGGAACATCGCCCCACACGCGGACCATCACATAGTACGTATACCCGCGCAGGAACTTCGCCTGACCGGCCAGCCTGTTATAATCGGCCGGAGTCACATTCTCCAGTGCGTCGAGACTTTCCAGTACCAGACAGCAGCGATTGATAATCTGGTAGCAGGCATACCACAGGCCACTGAGAACGGAATTCTGGGAATCGACCACCGAATCCGACAGGGTGATGTGTGCCGACGAGTTATTCAACTTATAGTCATACGCATTGTCTGTCGGCAGGTCACCGATATAAACGATGGCATTTCCGAAGTCGCCGCGCATTCCCGCGTAAGCAGCATCCAGGATGGTACCGATCTCACTGACGTTGTTCATGTAATTCTCGCTCGTCATGCTATCCGTCGGATACAGGTCAAAGAACTTTTCCGTACAGGCTGTGACGGAGACGATGGCAACGATCAGGAACAATATGATTCTTTTCATCGCTTTAATCATTTAAAAGTTAACATTCACGCCGAAAGTGACCGTGCGGACCGCCGGATAGTTACCGCCATCCGAGCCGCCGCTCGAACCGCCCATGCCACCGGCTTCGATGGAGTAGCCGGGGTACTCGTCGAGAGAGAACAAGTTCTGCGCATTGACGCTGAATCGCACGCCTTCCAGACCAATCTTCTTGCAGAAGTTCTTCGGCAGGTTGTATCCGAGCGAGACATTGCGCAGTTTAAGGTAGTCGGACTTGAAGATGTAGCGCGTCTGGCTGATCAGCGCCAGCATCACATTCGAAGAGCCCGCCTTCTGGGAGATGCCGTCACCGATCTCGGACGGACTGCGCCAGCGGTTGCGGGAGTAGATGCTGAAAGCGTTCTCCATGTGGCGGTTCAAACCGGAAGCATAACCGAAGCCCCAGTAGATCAAGCCGCCGTACTGGGCGTCAAACACCAGGTTCAGATCGAAATTCTTGTAGGAGAACTGATTGGTCCATCCTGCGTTGAACTTCGGCATGTTGTTGCCGTAGTAGACCATATCGTCCGTTGTGATTCGGTTGTCGCCATTTTGGTCCTTGAACTTCAGGTCGCCCGGACCACCCATGGAGCCATTGTATTTCGGGGACTTGGCCGCATCCGCCTCATCCACGAATACACCGTCGTTGACATACAGGTAGACATCGCCAAGCGGCTTTCCGACATAGTTACGGACCATTCCGGTAGGAGACCCGTAATAGTCGTTTCCGGTTGCGAGCGAAAGCAGTTTGTTGCGGTTGAACGCAATGTTGAAAGTCGTGCTCCAGCGGAAATCCCCGTCGATTACAGGTGCGGACACCGCAATCTCAAGGCCCCGGTTACGGATTTCACCGGCGTTCATGGTGACGGTGCTGCTCTTGCCATTGAGGTTCGGAATCGAAGCAGAAAGGACGGCATTACTCACACGGGAATACCAGTCAACGGTGAAGGAGAGTTTTCGGAACAGACCTATATCCAAACCTAAGTCGAACTGTTTGTTGGTCTCCCAGCCGAGGCTGCGGTTGGAATAGCCGCCCGGATAGTAGCCGGTCACGGCAGCGACATTCTGTCCTTCGCCAAAGGTATAGTTGCTGGTACTCAGCGTGGACGTCCAGACATAATTGTTGCCGATATTGTCATTACCGGTCACACCGTAACTGGTACGGATTTTCGCAACGTTCAGCCAAGGCCATTGCTTGGCGAACTGCTCCTCAGCGATATTCCACGCACCTGACACGGACCAGAAGATACCGGCCCTGTTGTCCGGACCGAACTTGGAGGAACGATCCCGGCGGATGGAAGCAGAGACGAGATAGCGCCCCGCATAGTCATAGTTTAAACGACCGAACAAGGCATCGAAAGCATACTCGGTATTGCTGGAAGAACCGGTCCAGATATAAGCTCCGTTCACATTCGTAATGTTGGTATTACCATATGCGATCGGGTAGTCCGCACTGGTACGGTCATCCTGCCGGACACTATAGCCGCTGAAAAAGGCAAGATCATAGCCAAGCAGGGCCACGAGATTGTGTTTGCCAAACTCCTTGCTGTATGTGGCTGTCGAAGACCAATACCAATTGTAGTTGAAACTTGCTGCACGATAAGCGTCAATGGCCGCCAGGTTCGGAGTGGACTTGTTGCCGGTACGGGCGGATCCGGGGCTGTACGCCGAACGGTAATACTCGTTCTTCTGATTGGAAATCGAGGCGTTGATATCAGACTTGATGACCAGTCCCTCGACAGGCTTCACCTGGACGAATGCCTGTGCACGGGTCAGGATCGTGCTGAAGTCATTGTTGATCTCAAGCAATTTGCTCAACGGATTACAGAGCTCGGAATTGAAGTTCGTCCCAGTCGTGTGCTGCTGAATCTGGAAATAGTCCCCGTTAGGCATATAAGGGCCGTAGATAGGTGGATACGCGACAGCCTCGGCAATCGTACCGGCAGTCACTGTGGTGTTACCACCCGCCGTATTCTGCTGGCGTTGGTAAGTATAGGTCGGTGACACATTGACCCCGGCTGAAATATACTTGTTGATATCCACCTCGATATTGGCTGTGATTCCAATTCTCTTGTTGAAAGAGTTCTGAACAATACCATTCTGGTCCTGAAATTGGGCAGAGATGGCATAGCGGATCTTATCCGTAGCGCCACGGACCGCCACATTATAACGCTGGAAACCAGCCGTACGGAAGAATACATCTTTCTGCCAGTTGGTCGGCGTCCACTGTTTCGGATCGTCCAGGATCGGAAGCGGAGCCATACCCGTATTGGCGCGGGCATCCTTGATCATCTGGGCAAATTCCTCAGCATTCAGCACGTCGATATAACGCTGCGGCTGCTGGAAACCTCCCTGAGCACTGAACGAAACCCTGGGAGCGCCGCGTTCACCCCGCTTGGTCGTAATCATCACGACGCCGTTACCGGCTCTGGAACCATAGATGGCAGCGGAAGCGGCATCCTTAAGGACCGTGATATTCTCAATATCTTCAGCAGAAAGATTCGAAAAGAAAGACGCATCGTTGGTCGGGTATCCATCGATGACGAAAAGCGGGTCGCTGGAGGCGGTCAGGGAGCCCGTACCGCGGATGCGCATGGAGACATTGCTGCCCGGCTGACCGTTTCCCTGGACAATGTAGAGGCCGGGAAGCTGACCGTAAAGGGATTCGCCTAACGTACCGACTGGCATTTTTTCAATTTTGTCCGTCTTGACTGAAGAAATGGCCGTAGTCAGGGAACGCTTAGGGAGATTACCGTAACCGACAGAGACAGCTTCCTGCAACATGATCGCGTCATCTTCAAGGATGACCCTGTAAGGGCCGGCAGAATCCGTGACTGTAAAGTCCTGGTCCGTATAACCGAGACAGGAAACCGTCACGACGGAACCGGCGGGAGCCTGAATGGAGAAACGGCCGTCCACATCCGTGATGACACCACTGTTCTGTCGGCCTTTAATAAACACGCCGGCACCGATTACCGGCTCGCCTTTACTGTCCAGGACCAGGCCGGAGACCATGCCCCTCGCCTGCTGGACGGCAGCGGGGTCTGCCGTCTTTTTACTGACTATAATGTTATTACCGACAATAACATAGGTCACATCCTGACCGGAGAGGATCTGGTCGACGGCCGCGGATAGTTCTGTCGCATCCACGCTTACGGTCTTACCTGTATCGATATCTCCGGTCTTGTACACAAAGGAATACCCGGCACTCCTTTGCAACTCCGCAATCGCCTGCCTGACGGGTACGCGATTGAGTCTCAAGGAGATTTTCTGGGCAAAAGCAGCTGATGTCAAGAAAAGCAGACAGGCTGCCAAGCATGTGGCAGTTATTCTTTTACTCATAATGTTATTAAATAAATGTGGGAAAAGGATAGAATAAAAGAATCGTGCAAATGATTTTTTTCTTCTTTGCAAATCCTTTCATTCAGGATTCAAAAGGTTACTGGCGAGAGGATTCCATGCAGGGAGATGGGCAAGATCTCTCTGCTTTTTTCTCTCCTGCCATTCAATCCGGTGGTCTTTCTATCGTTTTCATTGGCAATTAATACTGGTTAAACTATTTGGAGGAAAATGTTCAATACAAGAGTATTTCCGAGCCGGACCTGCGATAGTGGATATTGCCTGTCGCCGCAAATCGGTCCAGAATCTCATCGATGGTTAGATCCTTTCGGTCAAAACCACCATAGAACCGCTCCGTGAGCAAAGAATCCGACACGATCCGGATTTCAACATCATAGTTGCGTTGCAGTTCTTTGATGATATCCACAAGCAGTGCGTCGTTGAAAAAGAGCTGGCCATTCAACCAGGAGGAGTGATTCTCCGGCCTCGTCCTTTCGATACGGAGACGGCCGGTCTTGTTATCCATGACTGCCTTGTGGTCAGGACACATCGTCCGCTCTCCTTCCTCGCTGAGAAGGTTTTTCAGGCTTACTGCACCCTCGTCGAGTGAGACCACCGTCTCGTCATCATCGGGATAGCTCCGGAAATTGAACTTGGTGCCCAAGACCCGGACTTGAAGGGTTGGGGTCAGGACGACAAAGGGCTTCGAAGGATCAGCCGCCACGGAGAAATAGCATTCGCCGGACATCGTCAACCGCCTGTCCTTCAAGCCAAATCCCTGGGAATAAACCAGACGGGAACCGGCATTCATCCAGACCTCAGTGCTGTCTGGGAGCAAAATGTGCGACTGCGAACTCAAGGGAGCTTCAACAACGATATCCGAAAAGGCTCCGCGCACCTGCTCTGCGCCTCTCCGGTAAGAAACGAAAACCGCCCCCAGGAGCACGGTAAATACAGCAGCCCACTGAAGATATAACGGTACGCGGTAGCGATTCCGATACCGTCGGCTATACTGGCGGGCTTTTTGGCGGAAACGCCTGTAAGCCTTACCAGCATCGTACTGAGCCGCAGCGGATTCCGCCTGGATAGCCACCCAAACCTCATGCATCTCGGAGAAATACTTTTTGTTCTCCGGGGACATTTCTATCCAGGCCCGCAACTCCTCCGCTTGTCCGGAAGATAATTGCTGCTCGAAACAGCCCAGCATCAAGTCTATCAGCCGATCTTCCTCCATTGCTAATTGGTTTCTCATTATTAAGACAACGCAATCCGGAAAACGGGTAGCGCATCCGGTCAGTCAAAAAACAGAAATGCGAGGAACAAGGACAGATACTTCGCCAGGTAAGAGCGTAACAAGGCCAGTGCCTTCTTCATATGGAACTTGACCGTATTAACCGAGATACCCATCTCCCGCGCAATCTCTTCATATTTGAGATGACCTTCCCGACTCCTCTCGAAGACTGTCCGGCTATGACCGGGCAACTGGGAAACCGCCTTCTGGACTTCCTCCTCCAATTCCAGCAAACGGCCTTCATAGTCTTCCAGCATCATCGCCTCCAATTCATCTGCCTCCATGGAGGAAAACTGCTGCATCCGTTTACTGTCAAATGATTTCAGATGATTCAAACAACGGTTTCGTACCGCCCGCAGGAGATATGGACGCAAAGACTCCCGGATTTCCAGCTCAGAGCGTCTCTCCCAAAGGGTAAAGAGGACATCCCCCACCAGAGCCTCTGCCGTGAAACGGTCGTGGACGAACTGATTGGCAAAATGGCATAGCACCGCATAATGTTGACTGAACAGGTCTTTCCAAGCCTGCTCGTCTCCTTGACGCAGTAATTCCCATTTATTTCTCTCCAGTGCCTCCATCTATCCTTTTTTCTTAATAACAAACATACAAAAAAACAGGTTATTCTTCCAAAAAACAATTATCTTTGAGAAAACTGATAACCCAACCTGATGAAACAACTCCTCCCCCTGTCCCTCGGACTGCTCGCCGGTGCGGTGGCGGTCCAGGGTGCTGAGCCCAAGGTTCCCAAAAAGCCCAAGGCGCAGCCCCGGATGAACGTCCTGTTCATCATGTCGGATGACATGCGCACCGACTGGAAGGTCTACGGCACGCCGCAGATGCACACACCCAACCTCGACGCCCTCGCGGGCCGGGGCGTGCTCTTCCAGCACAACTACTGCCAGTATCCCCTGTCTGGCCCGTCCCGTACCTCGCTGCTCTCCGGCCACAGGCCCACCTCCACCCGCATCTACGACAACTCTCCCTGGTGGGGCGCCGACCATCCGGAGTGGCACAGCCTGCCGATGTATTTCAAGGAGAACGGTTACACGACCTACGTCGCCGGCAAGATCTTCCACGCTGGCATCGAGGACACCGACGCCTGGGATTTCGGTGGCTGGGAACGCCGCCGCAACACCGGCGTAGGCGACTTCAAGCCCTCCTATTTCTCGGCCGACGAACACCGCCGCTGGGTCGAGAGCCGCGGCGGCGGCGCCAAACTGATCAAGTACAACGGCGTGCGCGAGATGGGGCCGGGCGACGAGTATCTCGTCGGCCACGGCCGCGACTCCGACCGTTGGGGCCCGGACGAGACCCGTTATATCAGCGAGGAGGAGAATACCGACAAGGCCATCGGCTTCATCCGCGATGCCGCCAAGAAAAAGGGCGAGCCGTTCTTCATTGCCTGCGGCTACTCCAAGCCGCACTCCCCCTTCCTCTGTCCGCAGCGCTTCTTCGACCTCTACAAGGACGTGGACGTGCCCCTGGCCGAGGACTTTTGCACCTGGCCGATGATCCCGCGCGGTTTCCCTGCCGGGGCCATCCGCGAAATCAATGCCGACGTCTTCATCAACCGCCGTTGTTCGCCGGAGGAGGCCAAGGAGGCCCTGCGCGCCTACTGGGCCTGCATCAGCTATGTCGACTGGAACGTAGGCCGGCTCCTTGCGGCCCTGGATGAAGAGGGGCTCACGGACAACACCATCATTGTGTTCTGCGTGGACCACGGCATGCAGATGGGCGAAAAGGGCAAATGGTCCAAGGCCGGCTCACTCTGGGAGGAGGGCACCAATACCCCGCTCGTGGTCGTCGACCCGCGCGCCAAGGCCAACGGAAAGGTCACGTACCGCATCACCGAGAACCTTGACATCTACCCCACCCTGCTCGAACTCTGCGGCCTGCCGGCCAATCCGGATCTCGAAGGCACCAGTTTCGCCCGGCTGCTCGATGATCCCGAGGCGGAATTCGACAAGCCTGCCTATTCGGTCTGGAACAATCACGGCAAGGGTATCACCGGTGTCGGCATCCGCACCGAGCGCTGGCGCTACGCCGAGTATTACGGTGCCGGGGCCGGTCGGATGCTGATCGATGAGGTCAACGATCCCAAGGAACTCGTGAACCTGGTCGACCAGCCGGAGAATGCCGAACTGGTGGCCTGGTTCCACCAACTGGCCGAGGACTATGTCCGCGGGCAGCGCGAGCTGACGAAAGAAGAAGCCGGGATCCGCTAGGGTCCCCGGCTTCTTCTCTATCTTCCGGAATCATCCTTATTCTTCCTTCTCCTTCGCGCGGACGGGATCCGACATCTTGATGGTCGTGGTCCGGTCTACCGGCAGGGAGAAGGCGATGCCTTGGGCATCCGCCGCGAGGCCGGCTTCTTTGTAGACAGTCTTCAGCACATCATCCTTGATCTCCCGGGGGACCAGGATCATGACCAGTTCCTTGTCCGGTTGGATGGTGATGTTGAAAAACTCTTCGGACTGCGGATTGGCGGAACCGCGGGCGCGGAGGATGGTACCCCCCTTGGCGCCGGCCGAGCGGGCCGCTTCCATCACATTCTGGGAGAATCCTGCATTCACGATGCAGATGACCAGTTCAAACTTTTTCTCTTCCATGTTATGCTTCCTCCTTGACGGTTCGCTTGTCGTTGCTTAAAAAACCATAGGTGAGCGTCCCGACCACACTGGAGAACGGGACGGTGAAGGCGATGCCTTTGTAGTCCTTGCCCTTCTTGAACAAATCATCGAGCGTCTTGATCAGGCTATCGGCTTGATCTGCCCGAACCACACTGATAATCATAGTCTTGGGGCGCTCCGTAAGCCCCAGATAATTCAGGATCAGGTGGGTGGTGCCCTGGGCCGGGAGCGTCAACTGCAGATTGGCCTTATGGGACTGGATGACGCTGGCATAGTAGGCCGACTTGTTGTTGTGGACGATGGCCATCAGCAACGCCAGTTTCACCGGAGCTATGTTTCTCGTACTTTCCATGTCAATCGAAATAAATGATCTGGTCGTCAGCGGCGGCAAGGATCCGGCGGATAGCGGCATTGTCGCGCCGACGTACGCTCAGCACGGACTTGAAGCCCAGGGACTGGATGGTGATCAGCGGGGTCATGGCCACCATGGCCACCACGCCGAACGCGAAATCGAGCACCGCGGACTCCCCCTGGAGCGAGCAGCAGGCACCGATGACCAGCGGCAGGATGAAGCTGGACGTGAGCGGGCCGCTGGCGACGCCGCCGGAGTCGAAGGCGATGGCGGTATAGAGTTTGGGCACAAAGAATGAAAGGCCCAGCGAAATCAGGTACCCCGGGACCAGGTAGTAGAGCAGCGAGAAACCAAGATGGACGCGCAGCACGGACAGACCGATGGACACGCCCACGCCGACGGACAGCGCCACCATCATCTGGGTCTTGGACACTTCTCCGCCGGTAATCTCCTCAACCTGATTGTTGAGGACATGCACGGCCGGTTCCGCGAGGACCACCACCATGCCGATGACGAAGGCGAGTCCGATCAGCAGTGCAGGGTTGTGGGCGGCCATCTGGGTGCCGATCTTGAACCCGATCGGCATGAAAGCCATCTCCACGGCAGCCAGGAACAGGACCAGTCCGACAAAGGTATACAGGATACCGAAAAGGATCTGGATGATCTTCATCTTCGGAAGTCTCAGGATGACAGCCTGCAGGATAAAGAAGAACACGACCACCAGCACGAGGGACTTGCCCACTTCGAGCATCGTTTCGCCGAACAGAGAGCCGACGCCCTCATGCAGGATCGTATCCATCGAGTAGTCCGGAATGGCGAAAGACATCTCTCCCCGGGCCATCATCGACAGGATCAGGACCGCCACGATGGGCCCGACCGAACACAGGGCGATGAGGCCGAAACTGTTCTCACTGGCACCCCGTCCGCCCACGGTGAGGGC
>JAEEGL013858848.1_pt1 | contig 10151 bp, 10 predicted proteins | sample 9134231 | NCBI WGS metagenome assembly JAEEGL01 (sample SAMN16246548, study PRJNA631951) | gut metagenome | biome: gut microbiome; feature: rumen; material: fiber-attached | host: Bos | place: Iran: Karaj | collected 2018-10
AGGGTCTGCTTGGAAGGGGCCACATAGCTGCCCTGATTGATGTCGTTCAGGGTTTCGATCAGCTTCTGGGCGACCTCCTTCTGTGTGCTGCCGGTGATGGCGTGCAGCAGCCCGGTGGCGGGATCCGTATAACGTGCTTGCCAGTAGGAGCATTCTTTTCCATTATTGACCTTTATGGTTTTCCGAATGGAGCCGCTGCCTTTGGCTGCCCGGCCCGATTGCTTGGTACGCGGCATTTTTCCTCCTTTCTGCCGCGAAGGATAGACATACCATGAGTATAGAATACCATTTCGCGAGGCTGAGCGCAAAGAGTTTATCGGGGATCCCCCTGAAGGAAATCCTTCAGCGCATCCCTGGGGATCCTGATCTGCTTGCCGATCCGGATGCTGCGGATCTGACCGGAGCGAACCAATGCGTAGGCAGAATTGCGTCCGATCCCCAATGCGGACATCAGATCGTCCACGCACAGCGCAAGCGGCAGGTTTTCGTATTCTTTTTCTTGTTTCATGTCAGTTCTCTTCTTCCTTTCCTCCCCGGAGAAGGCACTACGCCCCTCCGGGGAATCGTGTTTTTTCTTCCGTCATAATGTGCTTTCGTCCAGCAGGAATCCCTGGAACACGGTGCCGTCGTGGAGCATAAACATCCCCTTGGCATGTTTCGGGATCTTGTCCGCGGCGGCGGTGCTGTCCAGGATGATCTGGGAAAGTACGCTGTCCGCCCTGCCGCAGATCCGGCAGTTGATGTTGTTCCGGATCTGGCCCGACAGGATGTTGGCGTCGGGACGTTGGGTGGCCAGGATCAGGTGGATACCGAAGGCCCGGCCTTGCCTGGCGATCAGCGACAGCCTGCTCTCGATCCTGGCCACAAGCTCCTTCTGCTCTTTCGTGAGGCCTGTTTTGTCCAGCACCTCCGCGATCTCGTCGCAGGCCAGGATATACCTGGGCAGTGGTTTCTTCTTACCGTGGTTGTATCCATCCAGATTCGCGGCGCCGCTGTCGCTGAACAGGCGTTTTCGCTCCTGCAGGGCGGCGGTGTAGCTGTCCAGCAGTTCGACCAGCGATTCCTCGTCGAAGCACATCAGGCACTGTTTCCGCCAGACCCGAGGGAAGTCCACGCCGCCTTTGAAATCTGCGATGGCGACCTGGGCGCCCTTCTTCAGCGCCTGCAGGATCAGGCATTTCAGCAGCACGCTTTTGCCGCTGCCGGTGGAGCCGCCCAGCAGGATGTGCGGGATGTCCGCCAGGTTGACCGTCACGGGACCGCTGTACCCCTCCCCCAGAACCAGTTCGAAGCTCTTGCGGGAAAGGTAGCTGTTCTTCCATTCGGTCCGGTCCGGCAGGCTGGATGCAGCCGGCACGGTGTACAACAGGATCTGCTGATTCCCCCGGTTATACCGCATGTCCACCACCGTGATCCCCAGGGCCGTTTCGATCTCCGCCAAGCGATCTTCCCAGGTCCGCAGGGGGATGCCGTTGTTCCGAAAGCACCACACCGCAACCTTGGGATTGCTCTTGTCTCTCCGTTTTCGCCGCAGCTCCGGAGCCGCGTCCAGGTGATTGACCATCCCGATGGAGCGCAGTGCGTGTTCCGCGGATCTGCGTCCGAAGGGATAAAACAGGATGGCAAGAACCGTGAACCCGCCGGCAATCAACGTGAAGATGTCGATGTGCGTCAGCATGAGGGTCAGCACGGGCGAGGTCATGGGCGTCGTTTCCGCGAGTGCGGCGATATCCTCCCGGTGCCTGTGCGCGCAGACGCTCCCATAGATATATACGGTTATGACCAGGCACTTAACAACAAATCCGAAGAGGTTTTCCCAAATCCCATACAGGATCCGCTTAACCGGCTGATTCTTCATGAATGGGCACCTCTCGGACGATCCCTCCGCGTCGGTACTCATACGCCTTGTCGATACGGCGCAGGAAGGCCCGCCAGGTCTCCAGTTTGTTCCGCTGGATCTCCGGGTACTGCTGCTCCAGGGGGATGTTGGACGTGATATACACGGTGGTGTAACAGGCTGTCCGGTCATTGTATTCAATTATACTACATGCGCTTTCTTGTGACATTCTTTAGTTGTGATACTGGTATTGTCTTCCAAATTACGAGCCTGGATTCTTGCAGATAAGAAACCGCCCCGGGAGCCCCTTTGATGCGATGCTCATCAGTGAACTCTGCCCCGGCCCTGTCTCCGGGCACTTCGATTTCCATGTTGACGCTGGGCACATAACCACTTTTTGCTTGCTTGAATCTGCGCAGCTTATTGTGCCTGACCAACAGAAGTGGTAGAATACTTGAAGAGAGAAAACGATGTCAAAGCCGGGCTTGAAACGGAGGGCAGGGAAATGAGAAAGCTGCTGATCGTGATCGATATGCAAAACGATTTCATCCATGGCGCGCTGGGCACGCCAGAGGCAGAAGCGATCGTCCGGGCGGTGAAAGCGAAGCTCCTGACCTATCCTTCAGACGCAGTCTACGCAACCATGGATACGCACGGGCCGGACTATCTCTCCACCCAGGAAGGGCGGAAGCTGCCGGTCGAGCACTGTATCCGGGGGACAGAGGGCTGGCAGCTCCATCCGGAGCTCGCGGAGCTGCTGACAGCCGGGCATATCTACGAAAAACCCACCTTTGCCAGCATAAGCCTGGCCAATGACCTGGCAAAGAGCACTGACCTGGAGGAGCTCGAGATCATCGGTCTTTGCACGGATATCTGCGTGGTTTCCAATGCGCTGCTTTTGAAAGCGATGCTGCCGGAAGTCCGAATCACGGTCGATGCCGCCTGCTGCGCCGGCGTCACGCCGGAGAAGCACCTGGCAGCCCTTGAGACGATGCGCTCCTGTCAGATCGACGTGATCGGGTAACCCCCCTGTTCAGGCGATAATATCCTTGAAAGGAGCGCGGCGCTATGGAGCTTCTGCACGGCTCCCCCGCGGACATGACGGGGCGGAGCGACAGAGAGATCAGAGCATATGCGTTTTTGGATCGGCTGGGCGTATCCTTTGACCGCACGGACCATCCGGACCAGCCGGCGACCTCTATGGAGGTATGCGCAACGGTGGACGCGATCCTCGGCGTTCATATCTGCAAAAACCTGTTCCTGTGCAACCGGCAGAAGACGAACTTCTATCTGCTCATCATGCCGGGAGACAAGCCCTTCAAGACGAAGGAGCTGTCCGGTCAGATGGGCGTGAGCCGTCTTTCCTTCGGTGACGAGTCCTTCATGGAGCAGTTCCTTGATCTGCACCCCGGCAGCGTCTCCGTGCTGGGGCTGATGAACGACAGGGACCACCGAGTTCAGCTTGTGATCGACGAGGATGTTCTGAAAGAGAAGTTGTTCGGCTGCCATCCCTGCGAGAACACGAGCTCCATCCGCTTTGCGACGAAGGACCTGACGGACAAGGTCATTCCCGCTCTTGGCGCTGCGCCGATTCTGGTAAAGCTTACCGGAGTTGAGTGAGCGCTGTTAAACTGCGAGGGCGTTGACGAAATGCCGCGATCCGGGGAGGCTGCGCGGAAGCCGTTTCGCGCCGGGCCGCCCATGGGGCAGGAAGGGTGTGCCTGGGTCCGCGTGCCATCGCCGCCGTCGCTGCGATCTTTTGCTGCCGAGAAAACCGAAAGGCGGGAAGGCACATGGAAACGGAGCAGATCGAACAGATCGAAGAGCGTTTCAAACGAAGATACCGGCAGAAAAAGCTCCTGAACATCCTGGTCTCCGCCGTGATCGTCCTCCTGGGGTGTTCGTCTCTGGCGTTCATCTGGAATTATGACCGGGACGGAGCGCTGACCTTCCGCTGGATGACCGTGGACGGGACGGTCTTTACCGCGTTCATCGCGCTGTGCTATGTGGCGGTGAGCGCTTTTGAGCTGTCAAGGTACACGGAGCTGACCTCCCGGGTGGTCTACTATATACGCCTGGCCTCCGCCGTGGCGGAGAGCATGATCATGATCGCCGTTTTGCTGAGTCAGTTCCCCTTTTCTCCGCAGCGCATGCACATTTTCCGCTATGACATGTTCAATATGCACCTGCTGATCCCCGTTCTGACGGTGGCATCGTTCCTGATGAACGATTCGCCCATCGGGAAGCTGAAGGCGGGAAAGCTCTTTCACGGGACCTGGTTCGTCACCCTGTATGCCGCCGTGGTCCTGACGCTGATCCTGACGGGCGTCATTTCCCGGGAAATGATCCCCTATGCGTTTATGGACGTGGCGCACATGACGGCGCCTGCCGTCGCGGCTTGCCTTGCGTCGGTTTACGGCCTGGGGTTCCTGCTGTCGTGGCTCATCTCCTGCGGAAACCGGAAGCTGTCCTGGCTTTGGTACCGTGGCATTGCTTCGATAAAACGAGATTGAAAACGCGGCGGCGATCCCGGCGTTTTATATCACAGGTTTATTTACAAGGCGGAAGCGCTGTGTTATAGTAGGCGCAGAAAGGGTCATGCCCTGAAAGGAGAGAATCATGCGTTCCTTTGCGTTTGCTTCGTCCCATAAAGAGCAAAAACAGTTCCGGTCCAGCGTTTCTTGTCTGGACTGTATCCCTGTGCGCGCATATAAGGCAAAGGATAACGGCAGCATGATCCGATGATTCCTTTACAGGATCAAAAATACACTGTCCGGCCGCTTGCCTTGTATGAGGTGAGCGGCCTTTTTCTGTTCATTATCGGAGGCGAATGATCAAAAATGCTTGAAATCAAGGGAAAAGTAAACACCGCGATCTGCTATGCCAGAGTCATCGAGGATGAGGCCATCGAGCAGATCCGGCGCATGTGCGACTGTAGCTTCACCGAAGGCAGCCGGATCCGCATCATGCCCGACGTACACGCAGGCGCGGGCTGCACCATCGGCACGACCATGACCGTACACGATAAGGCGGTACCCAATGTGGTGGGCGTAGATATCGGCTGCGGCATGTATACGGTCCGCCTGGCGGAGCGGGAGATCGACCTCGAGCGGCTGGACGCCGCCGCGCATTTCATCCCGTCCGGGATGAGCGTCTGGGAGGGCCGGCAGGAGCGCTTCGACCTCACCGGGCTTCGCAGCTACCGCGTCCTGAAGGACACCCGGCGGCTGGAGCGCAGCCTCGGCACCCTGGGGGGAGGCAACCACTTCATCGAAGTGGACACGGCGGCAGACGGAACGAAATACCTGGTCATCCATTCCGGCTCCCGGAACCTGGGAAAGCAGGTCGCAGAGCATTACCAGCGCCTTGCCGTCGAGCTGAGCAAAGGAAAGGCGGAATACCTTGAAAAAAGGGATGCTTTGATCGCCGCGTACAAGGCCGCCGGGAGAAAGTCGGAGATCCAGCAGGCCTTAAAGGAATTGAAGTGGAGCGCCAAGGCGTCCGATATCCCCGAAGACCTGTGCTTTGTCTACGGTCCATACCTGGAAGACTACCTCTTCGACGTGGAGATCTGCCAGCGCTTTGCCCGCCGGAGCCGTGAGCTGATGGCGGAGATCCTTCTGCAGCGCAGCGGTCTGACCGCGCTGGACGCCTTTCACACCGTCCACAACTACATCGACACCGGCGAGATGATCCTGCGCAAGGGCGCCATCGCCGCGCACAAGGGCGAGAAGGTCCTGATCCCCATCAATATGCGCGACGGCAGCGTCCTGGCCGTCGGGAAGGGCAACCCCGAGTGGAACTGCTCCGCTCCCCACGGAGCCGGCCGCATCATGTCCAGGACTGCGGCCAGGGCCAGCCTGGACCTGGAGGAGTACCGCCGGGAGATGGCCGGTGTCTACACCACCTCCGTCAGCGAGGCCACCATCGACGAAGCGCCGATGGCCTACAAATCCCTGGAGGACATCATCGGCGTGATCTCCGACAGCGTCGATGTGATCGAAGTACTGAAGCCAATTTACAACTTCAAGGCTGGCTGAGCCGGACTCCCGTTCCGGCCCGGGGACAGCCGGAACAGGAGCGAAAAAAAGATGAACAGCATACCGGTCATAGATATGGCCGCTACCGGAACGAACATCACCCGTCTGCGAACAAAGGCGGGACTCACCGTCCGGGATCTGCAGGCCGTTTTCGGTTTCAGCACCCCCCAGGCCATCTACAAGTGGCAGCGGGGAGACGCCATGCCCACGCTGGACAACATCGTCGCGCTCGCGGCGGTGTTCGGCGTGACGGTGGACGCGATCCTCGTTTACAGGGACGGCCTTCGCCTCCGGGTGAGCGCATGATCAGGCGGTCACCCGGGAGCGAAGCCGGGGCCAAAGCGGCGTCTGTTTTCCCTTTTGGCTGATCGTTTGTTGACAACCGTGCGTTCGGGAATGTAAAATCCGGATGAAAGGGGTGTTCGGGACTGGCGTACCGCCTTCCTGAGCCCTCTGATGTTCAGGGGAACGCCGCTCGATTCAGAGCGCGCGGTGTTTTCTTAAACCCATGCCGGAGGAAATGACCATTGGCAAAGCCGTTCAGCTCAAACGAAGCCAACAGGATCATTGAGCAGCATCGGGCCTTGGCTCAAAGGCTCGATGCCGCTGTCGCCAAAGCGGACGCCTATGCGCCTGCCGTAAAGAAAGCGTCCGACGCCCTTGCCGCCCAGGAGCTGCGGAAGGTGCTGGAGGACATCCCCATCGAGGAGATCAACCGGGACAAGCGCGGTTTCCGAGTGAAGGCGCTCCGGGACAGCGGCTATCAGACCATCGCGGATCTCGCGGCGGCGTCCATCTTCTCCATCGCCTCCGTGAACGGGGTCAGCGAAGAGGGGGCCTATGCCATCCGGCGCATCGTGGACGACATCATCGCCCGGGCCCGGCCCGGGGTGAAGATCCGGCTCAGTCTGGACAACAGGACGGAGGCCGCCGCGCAGCTGATCGCCGCGATCCACCGTTTCAGGCGCAGCCGGGCGCCGGCGGACACCTGCCGCATGATGATCACCGCCAGCAGGCAGAATATCGCCAACGCGATCGGGGATCTGAGCGCGGTCAACGGCGGCATGAAGCGCATCTTCGCTTCCAGGGCAAAGAAGGAGAAAGCCGCCGAAGCCTTCAGCTATCTCTCCGGCCTCAGAAACGGAGCCTACTGGCAGAGAGCGGAGGAGAGCCTGGCCCTCCTGGATTCGGCCGGCATGGCGGCGGATGAGGAAGCCTGGGCGGATTTCGCCGGAAATCCCGTTCCCTTCTTCAACATCCTGGAGGAGATCAATCCCGGCATCCTCGGCAACGACGACGCCGTCTACGGCCTCCCGGAAGATCTGGCCCGTGAGGTCCAGGAAGAGTCCCTCTTCCCCGACGGCCTGCTCTGTACCCTCCGCCGGTATCAGGAATGGGGGGTGAAATACATCCTCCACCAGGAGCGGGTCCTCCTGGGAGATGAAATGGGCCTCGGCAAGACGGTCCAGGCCATTGCGGCCATGGTATCTCTCCGGAATACCGGCGCAACGCATTTCCTCGTCGTCTGCCCCGCCAGCGTGCTCACGAACTGGATCCGGGAGATCCGGAAGATGAGCAGGCTCAGCGTTGTCAAGCTCCACGGAGCCGGCCGGGCGGCCGCCCTCCAGTCCTGGCTCAAGTCCGGCGGCGTCGCGGTCACGACCTACGAGACCACGGGGAGCATCCGCCTGCCGGAGGACTTCCGATTCGCGGAGCTGGTCGTGGATGAGGCGCACTACATCAAAAACCCGGAAGCGCAGCGGACGAAGAATGTGAAGGCTCTCAGCCTGCAGGCGGAGCGGCTGCTGTTCATGACCGGCACGGCGCTGGAGAACCGGGTCGATGAGATGATCTCCCTGATACGCATACTCCAGCCGCCGATCGCGAAGAAGGTGCAGGGCATGGCGTTTCTGGCCTCCGCGCCGCAGTTCCGCGCCGCGGTCGCGCCGGTCTATTACCGCAGGAAGCGCGAGGACGTTCTCACGGAGCTTCCCGAGCTCATCGAAAGCAGGGAATGGTGCTCGCTGAACCCAGTCGAGGAAGCCGCCTATGAGCTGGCGGTCCTGGCGAAGAATTACCCGGCTGCCCGCCGGGTATCCTGGAATGTGCAGGATGTGAAGCACTCCTCCAAGGCCGCGAGACTTCTGGAGCTGGTGGAAGAGGCGGAATCCGACGGCAGAAAGGTCATCGTCTTCTCCTTCTTCCTGGATACGATACGCAAGGTAACGATGCTGCTGGGTGACCGCTGCACCGAAGCGATCAACGGTTCCGTTCCGCCCCAGCGCCGGCAGGAGATCATCGACGCCTTCGACAAAGCCCCCGCGGGAACCGTCCTCCCTGCCCAGATCCAATCCGGCGGTACCGGGCTGAACATCCAGACCGCCAGCGTGGTGATCATCTGCGAGCCGCAGTTCAAGCCCTCCACGGAGAATCAGGCGATCTCCCGCGCCTACCGCATGGGCCAGACGCGGAACGTGCTGGTGTACCGGCTCCTGTGCGAGAACACCGTCGATGAGCGGATCACCGCCCTGCTGGAAGCGAAGCAGGCGATCTTCGACGCTTACGCGGACAGGTCCGTCGCCGCCGACGAGAGCCTGGAGCTGGACGAGAAGAGCTTCGGCAATATCATCGACGAGGAGATCGAGCGGATCAACGCGAAGCGCAAGGATGCCCGCGCATAACGGTCAAGGCGGGCCCGCCGGGGATCCCGCGAAGCTTTCGAGGACAGGAGGATGCGGTAATGACGCGGTTCAACAAAGAGGACATAAGTCTGTGCGGGGAGTGGTCGGACCGATGAAGAAGCTGCTTTTGGCCCTTGTGCTTCTCCTGTTCGCGGCTTTGGCCGGCTGCGCCGGTCAAATCATGGACGGGCCCGGCATGGTGAATTCCTACCGTCAGATCGACCAGGAGACCGCGAAGCAGATGATGGCGAAGGACGACGGCCATGTGATCGTGGACGTCCGCCGGGAGGACGAGTATGCCGCGGGACATATCCCCGGCGCGATCCTGATCCCCAATGAGAGCATCGGCACGGAGCGGCCGGAGGAGCTGCCCGACCCAGACCAGATCATCCTGATCTACTGCCGCAGCGGGAACCGGTCCAAGCAGGCGGCGCAGAAGCTCTTTGACATAGGCTACACGAATGTCTATGAATTCGGCGGGATCAACACTTGGACCGGCGATATCGCGGCGGAGGAGGAATCGGTGATGAAGAATACGCCGGCAGTGCTTTCGTTCGACTCCTTCGACGGCGGCGGGCCGGAATACACCGTCGAGATCGACGATGCGACGGTCGTTTCCTTCACGGAAGAGAGGGTGTATGCCTCCCCCCGCCATGAGGAGCTGGACGGCGCGGGGTATTCCGTGGTCTTCACCTTTACGGGGCTGAAGCCCGGTGAGACGCAGGTGAGCATATTCGGCTGGTCCCCCATCGCGGGCAGCGAGCTCGATATTTACGTTCTGACGGTGGACGAAAACCTGAATGCCGCCGCTCGGCTTCTGACGCGGGAGGACCCGGACGCCATCCGTCCCACCCCGGTGCTGGTGATCGAAATCAACGGGGAGTGGTTCTGCGCGAACCTGGAGGATAACTGTGCCGCCAGGCTGTTCATTGAACAGCTGGAACCCGCAGAGATCGAGGTGGAGATGCGCGACCGCGGCGGCTCTGAGAAAACGGGCCCGCTGCCCTGGACGCTTCCCGGGAACGACAAGGAGATCACGGCGGAGCCCGGAGACGTGCTCCTGTATGACGGGGATCGGATCGCCATCTGTTACGGGCTGACCACGGGGGAGCTGACAAGACTGGCCAGGATGGGAAGCGTCACGAAGGAAGCGCTCCTGGAGGCCTTCGGCGACGGCGGCGTGACCGTCAGCTTCTGGCTGGAATGGAGCGAATGAACGGCGACGGGGAATGACAGCCGGAACGGTCCGTTTTCCGCTGCGAACAGGATGACATTTTACAGGAAATATCCAGGCTGAGAAAGGAGCAAGAACTATGGCTATCACGTTTGAAGACCATTCCGAATGGGTGAAGAGGGGCAAGCTGGTCACCTTCCGGATCGCCATGGACCCCATCCCGGACAGGCGCATGCGCACCATCCGCGTTTGGACGCCGGAGAGCTACGACGGGGTGAAGCGCTTCCCCGTGCTGTACCTGCACGACGGGCAGGTGGCGTTCCCCGAAAAGGCTTCGCCAGGCATGGGCAGCTGGGACTGCGACAAACACATCAGTGAGCTGGAGCCGGAATGTCAGTGCATAGTCGTGGCCATCGACA
>JAEEGL014823077.1_pt1 | contig 10151 bp, 12 predicted proteins | sample 9134231 | NCBI WGS metagenome assembly JAEEGL01 (sample SAMN16246548, study PRJNA631951) | gut metagenome | biome: gut microbiome; feature: rumen; material: fiber-attached | host: Bos | place: Iran: Karaj | collected 2018-10
GGTGCATGAATATGAAAACCATTCCGCTCCGTCTGCGGCGCATCCTCTCCGGCGCGGCGCTCGTTGTGTGCGCGGCGCTGGTGCTCTGGGCGGTGCATCAGCCGCAGATCGTCGGCGCGTCCGTTGCGAGCCGCCAGCTGCCGATCTATCGCGTCCAGTGTGAGGAAAAGCGTGTCGCCCTCTCGTTCGATGCCGCCTGGGGCAACGAGGATACGCAGACGCTCATCGACATTCTCTCCGCACACGACGTGCGCGCCACGTTCTTCCTCGTCGGCCAGTGGGTGGAAAAATACCCCGAGAGCGTGCAGGCCCTCGCCGCGGCGGGGGAGGAGGTCATGAACCACTCCGAGACGCATCCGCACTTGAACGCGCTCACGACAGACGAGGTGCAGCAGGAGGTGAATGCCTGTTCCGACCGCGTCGAAGCCCTCACCGGTGCGTGCCCGACGCTCTTTCGCTGTCCCTACGGGGAATATGACGACCACGTCATCGAGGCCATCCGCGCCCTCGGCGTCACGCCGATCCAGTGGGACGTCGAGCACTACCGTGATCTGTAAGAGCGTTGATTTACAAGGGCTGCAGGGCCCCAAAACAGCAATTCAAGGGGCAAAAAAACAGATCCGCATCTCTCAATGTGAGAGTGCGGATCTGTTTATACTTTCCAGTTGATTTCCACATCGTTTTCAGACAGCTGGATTTTGCGGATGAACTGCTTCGCGATGGTTTTCTTCTCATTCAGAGGGAGTGTGCGAAAGATGATCTTACCCTGAAACACTGGGCGCGATGCGTCCCGATTTCGCTCCTTGAGCAGTTGCTCTCGTTCCTCTTCAATTCTCGCCAGCGCTCTTTGCAGATAGGCGGAAGAAAGGCTTTCGTCTCCAGCAAAGGCGTCCATCAACCGGTCAGCCTTGTGATCCAGTTCGTCTAACTTCTTTGAATAGTTGTCCTCCTTCGGGACTGGAACGATTTCCTCAGGACACTCGTCCAACATGGACTGGATCTGATCGGCGATCAGGTCCTCCAGTTCTGTCAGATTCACCTTGATCTCTTCCTTGCAGATCTTACGTGTATAGCGGCTAACACAATACAAATATCGGTGATTGTTTCTCGGTTTTGCGGTTACGCCGTAGCCGCAGTTAGCGCATTTCATCAGTCCTATGAGCCAGGTGTTTTTTCCTATGGCGTCGCGGGAAAGCTGCTGATTGTTTGCCAGCTTGTCCTGGCATTGGAGCCAGAGCTCCGCGGAAATGAATCCTCGGCTGTTCAGAACCGAGACACTGTGATCCTGTACGTCGGTATACTTCCTCTTGGCACGGTCTCGTTTTCCCACCAGAAGAACGCCGTGCACACCGTCAAAATCCTCTGCGGGTGATGTAACTCTCGAACCCAACGCCTGATAGTGCAGACGAACGTCTTCGTTTGCCATGACATATGCAGGATTGTGCAGGATGCGGCAGATCGAAACGCTGTCCCAACTGTCACGCTTTGCACTGGGTATTCCGTCTTTGGTAAGACTATGGGCGACTGATCCGAGTGTTGCACCGTCTTTCATGTAGTCCTCGAATATGCGCTGGACGACCTTTGACTGAGACGGTTCTAATTTCAGCGTTGGAACAAGGCGACCAGAAGCGTCATGGGAGCGACCATTGGTAAAACCGTATGGCGCAGGCCCACCCGGCCAGGCACCAAGACTGGCGCGGCGATAGTAGTTGTCCTTGACGCGCTCCGCCGTGGTCTCACGCTCCAATTGGGCGAACACCATGATGATGTGCAGCATGGCTCGTCCCATGGGCGTGGAGGTATCAAAGTTTTCGTTGACGGATACGAACTCCACGTTGTGCGCTTTGAGCGTCTCCCATAATCGCCCAAAGTCCGCCACGGATCTGGAAAACCGATCCAGGCGGTAGACATAGAGCTTTTCGATCTTGCCGTTCTCGATGTCCTTCATCAGTTTCTGAAACCCCGGGCGGTCGGTATTTTTGCCGGAATACCCACGGTCTTTATAAACCTTGAGTTTTTCTCCGGCGGTGTTCTCACAGAGTTCGATCTGCCCCTCGATGGAAATGCTGTTTTTCTTCTCCACCGACTGGCGGGCGTAGGCGGCATTCATGCGGACGCCGCCTGCTTTCTCTTCCGCTGCTCCTGAACCAGACTGACGCAGGTCTTTTTCAGATCCCGCAGCCGTTCCTTACGCTGCTCAGAATCGGAATAGGTTGGATGCGTGTGTTTTACATTCATGTGGATCCCTCCCACAGGCATCCTATGCGGGAGGGTAGGGGTGATATCCATAGAGAATGAGCGGTTGTTTTCCATAGTGATTGGCACCTCCGTTGTGATTGTGGTCTCATGATAATGTGTTTTTTCTTGAATGAAAAATGTGCAAATCCGAATCGAAACCGGGATTTGCACACTTGACAAATGATGATGTGATCACAGAGCTCCTCACGAACGCCAAAATCCTAATCAAACATGTTGGGTGGAGGTGGTTGTCACTTGTTAGAAGCTTTGGATATGGACATTCGTCGATAATAGTGCTAATATATTAATACATAATGTATATTCGAGATGACTCTAAGAGGAAAGATGTTGAAGTTATTCCTCTTCTACAATAATAGGAGGTCTCAAATGACAATCTCGTGGAATGATTATTATAACTTGGCAAAGCAGTATTATATGCAGCATCAGGTTTTAGATCTGTGCAAGTTTGATGTGTTTGAGAATGCTAATTTGGGCGACTGGCTCGACAAACAGCGCACGGCATATGAAGCTGGAGAACTGTCTTCCGACAGAGTTGAGTTGTTGGACGTATTAAAATTTGATTGGAAGAAAAGTGAAGACCTTGAATGGAAAGAAATCTATATGATAGCTGAGCAATTCTATCTTGACCATGGACATCTGTCTGTTTCACCAAAGCTTGGTTGGTTAAGCAATTGGCTCGCAGAGCAAAGAGATGCTTATCAAAGAGGGTTGCTTTCTTCAGATCGAGTTAAGAAACTGACTTCTATCGGAATAAAGTGGGGGAAAAATGACAACTCTGAATCAGTTTTAGAATGGCCTTCTGCAGTTATATAATAAAATTACAGTCAAGGAAGAAAGATGTATTTCGGACGGAGGAACTCGGCGCGACCTTTCTCATCCATGAAGAGTTCATCGAGTGCTGGTAAGTTTCAGATCTGATTCTGATTTCATATTTCATAAAAGAATCATCCGTATTGTTTGAGGCTCTCGCGAGAAATAATCCCCTTTACTAATCCTATTTTTCGGACTATTTGCAACCTATTTCTCCGATTGTGTACAAAGATCCTTGATATGAAAAACACGATGCGTCGTCGCATCGTGTTTTTTTTATCAACGGACAGACCGGCCACATGTGGGTAGCGTTGATAATGATGTAATCATAAAATACGAGTCTCCTTTTGTTTTCATAAAACTGTTTCAAACAAGATACGCGTTCGATCGTGCTAGTCGTAATCGATCTATGCTTAAGGGTAACGCAGGCGAGGTGCATTTGTGTTTTCGTAGATTTCCTATCCGCGGGTATAATTTGGGGCAAATCTACGTTTATTGCCAACCTTCGGTTTTTGCTGATTCGACACGAGAGCTGTTGTAGGCGGCTTTCACGCAGACACCACCTACTTCTTCCGCTGAGCCTGAAGCAGTCGGACGCAGGTCTTCTTCAGATCCCGCAGCTTATCCATGCGCTGCGCAGAATCGGCATAGGTCGGATGCGTGTGCGTGATGTTCATTCGACTTTCTCCAACGGGAGATCTATGGGGGAAGGCCGGGGTGAGATTCCCCACCGACATAGAGATCATACGGTTGTTTTTCATTTCAGTTCCTCCGTGATTTTGTTTTATCACAAAAGCAGGGCGAATACCGGCACTTGCACACACGAATTATCGTTCGTTTTATTCCTTCGACGTGTTGATGATAACGTAGTCGTACCCCGGACGGTCGCAGAGAACGCAGGGGCCTTTTTCCACGTTACCCGGTAGCCGATGCACGCGGTAACAGGTGTCATCCAAGAAGGGACGCAGATGTTGTGGGCAGAGTGTCAGGAACATTTCATTATGGCGCTCAGTTTTGCGCGATCGTGATCGAAGCGCGAGGCTGAGGTCAATCGCGTCCTCAATTCGCGCCATGGAGCGGCTGCTCAGCTGGCCGAAGCAGTTGAGCATCTGGGACTTGTCCACGGTTGTGATCTGCTCGCAGAGCACCATCATTTGCTGCGGCAGGCCGTCTGCCTTGCCAAGCAGAACATGGACGGGCATATTGATCTTCTTGATTTCCGTGCTCAGCGGTACGACGATCAGCGTGGAAGAAAAGCGATTGCCTTTGTTGTTCTGCAGGATGACGGCGGGGCGAATGCCGCTCTCGACGGAGCCGCGCTGCCGCCCGAGATCCACCTGATAGACGTCGCCGCGATAAAAAGCTGTGTGAATATGATTCATGGGGACTTCCTCCTCTGTAGTCTTGATATGCCGACCGCATAAGATTTGAGAGATTGAAAAAAGCATGAATATTGGAGAAAGGAGAAAGGGAGCTGCGGTCGGCTATGTAAGCGCACTCATTTGTCCTCGACACCCCGTGCGCTGGGAAGTCGCCAAGCGACAGCGCGCAAAGCTGTCTCACGGGAATCTCACCCCTCCGTCGTTCTGACCGAGCCGCCCCCATTGTGTGCACTGTGGCTGGACGGGAGTACCATTGTCATCCTGACTGTCATGGCCGCGCCGGTTTGCAGTCTGGCTCAAATCGGGTTGGATCGCTCGTCCGATGGAGTCGTGGCGCACCCGGATTCCCTGGCTCGCGCTTTCGCGCATCAGGAATGATGTCTTGGCGAATGGATCTTCACTTGACAAGGTACTGGGGAAAAAGTCCCTTCACTAAGCCCGCTTTTCGAGGCTTTTTTACAACCTTTTTCACAGATTGTTTACAATTACCTTTTGATGTGCTTGCGGACCCTGCGCATGGCGGATCTCAGGGATTTGGATACTGCCTGCTGGCTGACGTTTTCCTGCTGTCCGATTTCTTCCTCTGTCATCCCCATTGCTCCATAGAGCCACAGTCTGCGATATTGGGTTGTGGTCAGGAGCCTTCGAATGTCTCTCGTGACAACCAAGGCAGCCCTTTTCTGCGCCATGCTCTCTTCACGTTCAAGCAGCAAAGCCTCGGAATCCGTGGGCACATCCTGACGCTGATCAGATTCCTTGATTGTTACCTTCCGATCCCAATAGCCTTTTTCCTGCCGCACTTCCTGCAGATACTGCTGATCGGACCAATCCTTCCAGCGCTGGAACTCCTCCTCCGAGGAAAAGTCCTCTCGCGTCAGTCGGATGACATTTCCATCGCTGTCCAGATAAACGATTGCGTCCGGATCCCTCTGGTTCATGGTGTAGATGCTCTTTTGATTTTGCATTTTCAGTACCTCCGTTCAAATTGAGAATCCTTTGAACAGGAGTACGAAAACGCGAAACGTGACGAATAATCGCAAAGAAAGACCCATGCAGGCCGAATTTGCAATTTGGCCTGCGTGGGTCTTCACCAGCTGGTTCGATATATCGTTTTTTAATCTCTATTGTTTTCTGTCAGAAAAGAAAGTGTTTCTGCTGGACTATTCATACTGCCGCTTGGGAAAACTATACTTTTCCCGAGGGAGTGTGTTATCTATGTCTAAAGCAAAAATCACAGAACTGGACCGAATCTTCGGAGCCAATATTCGACGGTATCGTCATGAGCGGAACTTGACACAGGAGCAGCTCGCTGAGGCTGCCGGAATCAGCATTTCCCATTGTGCAAACATTGAAGCTGGTCGGAATTCGGTGACACTGGATACACTGAAACGGCTGGCCGGTGTGCTGGAAGTGACGGTGGACGCCCTCCTGACAGAGGACGGCGCATATTCGTCTGAAATCGCGGCGCAGAACCTTGCCGCCCTTGTAATGCAAATGTCCGAGGAAAGTGCGATTCGCGCAGAGAAGGTGATTCGCTTCCTGAAAGACGAGGGGATGCTGATGTGAGTCTGAAGAAAGAGTCATTTCATGGTACGCTCACAGAGGAGCAACGCCAGTTTCTGAAACGGGTATTTCTCGCTATGTACCCCACCATCTTCCGTTATGCCATTTCCAACGTGCATGACGAAGATCTGGCGGAGGAAATCGCGCAGATTGTATTTACAAAGGCATGCAACGATCCGGAGAGCATTATGGCCTCCCCAAACGTGAACGGGTGGTTGGTGAGAGCGCTTCGCCATGTCTTGCAGGAGTATTATCGGGAACGTGACCGCGCAGTGCGTCTGACGGAACGCAGCGTCAGCATTTACCCGCCTGTACACCACGATGACTATTTTGATGTGGAGTTTTCTGACTTGCTCGATCCGGAGGACATGAAACTCCTGCGGATGGTGGATGTGGAGGGATACAGCACGCGGGACGCGGCTGAAGCATTCAGAATCTCCGAAGTGGCCTGCCGAAAGCGGCTGCAAAGAGCCAGAGAGCGCCTGCGAGGAAAAATAATTTGAAATTCCTGTCACAAAATGGCCTGTAAATGTCCTGTATAGGCGAAGGAGGTACTTAAGTGTCGAACAAAGACAACTTTAACCCATCTGACCGTGTACAGTTGGAGCAGATGTCTACAGCAGAGCTGAAAGCACTTCTGCGCGCCAGCGTACACCCGGATTCTCAGATGGATGAGTCAACGATTTTGTTGATATTGGAAGTGTTGGAGGCCCGTGACCCGGCCATGCAGCCTGAGGAAGTGGACGCTGCATGGGAGCGGTTCGAGCGCGAAGTCATCGACGCGCCCAAGACCGCTCAGACAGAAGACGAGACGGACATTGAAATTGAGCATAAAGAGATTCCTTTGACCCAAAAGCGCAGAAGCCTTTCCAAGATCCTCGGTACTGCGGCGATCATTGTGGTCATTCTCTTCGCAGCCGGCAGCCTCATCCCCACCGCCGAAGGCACAAATCTCTGGGTGGCTATATTGGATTGGACCCGGGAGACGTTTGGGTTTGCGGCGGATGGCGAAGAGTGGGATGAGAACGTGATACCAGAACAGTTGGCAGAACTGAATGATCAAATGCTTCAGCAAGGCTTTTTCTTTTCAAATATATTGCCACACTATATTCCTGAAGGGTATAAAATGATCGCAACAGTATCGGACGACCGGGAAGATGTTATTGTTTTTAGCTGTCAACTGCAAAAAGACAATAACGCAATTATGCTCCAGTATCGGGTCTGGAAAGAAAAAGATTCTTCTACGGAAGTTCAGAAAAACGAAGATAAACCAGAAGAGTACACAAACGAGAAAGGACAAGTTTTCTATATTGCAGAAAATGAGTCTCTGTTCAATGCCACGTGGACAAAAGGAAATATTGAGTGCGCGGTTTATAATGTTATGTCTCGTTCAGAACTAATACAAATATTAGATTCTATACGAGGAGAATAACGAATGAAACTCAAAAGATATCTTGCCTTAGTTCTCATTATTATGACGTTTTTGAATGTAGGAGCACTGGCGGTCTATAATCCCCCGGATTCTCCAGATGCGAGCGCATATATTGCTGCATATTCTGCCAGAGTTATCAACGGTGGCAGCGGTGTTTTGAAGGTCAGTTTTGATGTGACCGGAACAGGGACGATGGCGCGCATTGGAGCGTCTTCTATCGATATCTATAGGAGCAATGGCACATATGTGACAACCCTTGTCTGGACGGACAGTGGACGCGGCGGTATGATGGCGAGCAACACATTTTACAACGGTGACACGGAATCTGTGTATGTTGGAGCAGGAAGCTATTATGCTGTTGTGTGCTTTTACGCAAAGAATTACAGCGGCGGAGTTGGAACAAAAACATATCAGACTGGTACTAAGACTATCACCAACCCGTAAGCACATGAGCTAACAGGACTACACCTCATCCGGGGTGTAGTCCTGTATTTATATCTCTCCTAAAGATGCGAAGCGTTTTATGCTTCGCATCTTTATTATTGGAGGGAAACCCAATGTATCCACGAAAGAAAAGAATCGTTCTCCATCTGAACGCAATTTCCTACCGCGTCCCTATGCCGGTGACGCAAGTCATCAAATGCAGTGACAGCTTCTTTGACGCCATCTGCCCTCGCTGCCTCGGCTTTCAGCCATATGAGTATACCCTCTTCTGCTCGAACTGCGGTCAACGGCTGTCGTGGGTGTTGCTCGACTATGCAGAAGAACTTGAGCACTTGCCATACGAACAAAACACTCCAAGTATTAGAATAATTTTGCATCGGGTCCATTTCTGTTTGATGCAACTGTACCAATCGTGTAAACGGTTCTCTGCAGTTGATATTCAATAAAGTGATATCAATACACCGTCAGGCTTAGAATGCCTGACGGTGTGAATTCTTACAGCCCGATCTCTTGATAGATTCGTTTCAGTTTCAATACTTCCTCAGTATCGGCGTTCATGATGTTCTGTGCTTCCTGCATTCGACTGCCGATCAGATCCCGGTTCTTGATGACCCGGTGCACCCAAGCAATCGGCAGCAGCCAGTGCTTTCCCTGCAGGTAGGTATAGCGTGGCTCTATCTGCGCTGCAGGTGGGAAAAACCTTCGAAGGAGTGTCTTTCCCTTGCTGACATTTTCTTCGTTGATGTCTTGGTTTTTCAGCTGAATCACAGCGCTGTCACGCCCGAACTTTCCGAAGGTCCCGCCGGCCATCGTAAACTCCACGAAGGCCTGATAGGTTTCCTCATCAACCGGGTGAAGTGGGATGGGGATGTCCACGCCAAACTCACGCTTCACGAACGTGAACACCATATTGGTGAAATCGTAAAAATTCAGCTTTTCCAGTTCCCCGCAGAACCATGCCCAATCCAAATCGTTTCCAAAATGCTTCAGGAAAAATGCGATGTCCAGATACATTCTGGCACCCGCGCCGGAGCCGTGAATGTGTTTTGCGATGTGCGTGAGAAGATACAGCAGATGGTATTCCGGCCTGAGAACATAAACGTGTTCACGCAGGGGTTCCGCATAATCCCAGATGTGCGAAAAGTATTCACGGTAATCCGCGCGCTCGGAGATGTCCGTCTCCAGCACCTCAGAGTGGATCTCGTAGTACTCCGCGCCTTTGATATAGCTGTAAACAGGTTCCCAGTCATCCTTCGGTGCGAACTCTTGTGCCTTCATGAAGGAATCGCACTTTTCGCGATCCTCCTTGCGGATCAGAAAGTCAATGTCACCGAAGGTGCGCAGTTCTGGAATCGTATAGTAATCCCGCACCACATAGCCCTTGAAGAGCAAGTGGTCAATTCCCTCGGCGGCAAGCGTGCCCGAAAGCTTTGCCATTGCCTCTCCGCGCTGAGAAAACAGCGCCATGGTCTGCAGACACTGGCGGCGCATCATTTGGGCGATCGGCGCATTGTCATCGTGGGGAAAGCTCATGACCGAGTGACCGAGAATTCCCGTCACAGAGTGCATCATTGAGAGCTCGTAAAGCTTCTGCCAGTCCCCATCAAACGGTCCGGGATCCTCGTTCTGCACGAATCCCCGCAGGACGCGGAGCAGATAATTTGAAGTCATTTCCATGAAAATCATCCTCTTTTGAAAACAAATCCATTATATGCAAATCAGATCGGTTCTGCAATCACATTCTCGCAAAATTCTTGCTGAATCCAGAATAATTACTACGAGTTGTCCAAAAGGAATACATATATTTATATATTACATCGAATTGACGGGTACCTACCGATTGTGATACAATTATTTAGATACACTCGATTACTATGCCTTAAAGGAGAGCCTGGAATGGAGAAAGAAAAAAACACCACCGAGAAGATGGCTTATGACGGCGTCTACAATCGGTATGTCAAGCGCGCTCTGGACTGCGGCATCACCGGGTGTGCGCTGTTGGTCCTCTGGCCGTTCTATGTGATTGTCGGTGCGGCGATTGCCGTGGAGGATGGTTTCCCGGTATTTTATCGCGCAGATCGCGGCGGGTATCAGGGCAAGCAGTTTCGGATCTGCAAATTCCGCAGCATGGTGAAAAACGCAGATAAAATCGGAGGCAGCACCACGGCGCTTCACGATCCTCGCATCACGAAAGTTGGCAACTTCCTGCGCAAGACCAAGCTGGATGAGATCCCCCAGATCGGACAGGTCTTCCTTGGCAA
>JAEEGL015981011.1_pt1 | contig 10151 bp, 10 predicted proteins | sample 9134231 | NCBI WGS metagenome assembly JAEEGL01 (sample SAMN16246548, study PRJNA631951) | gut metagenome | biome: gut microbiome; feature: rumen; material: fiber-attached | host: Bos | place: Iran: Karaj | collected 2018-10
AATAGCTTACGAACCGCATGAATGCACGTTTGAAGGCGAATGCCGCGGCACATGCCCAGCGTGCGAAGGTGAGATGCGCTATATAGAACGTGAACTTCAGCGCCGCCAAGGCCTCGGTAAAAAGATTGCCGTGGTGGGTATCTCCACCGGGTTGTCGGCTATTGCGGCAATAGCGCAAAATGTTGATACTACTATAACAAACGATATATGCGATACAAATAATGCACAATTGGTTGAAGATAGGCCCGTTGAAGGTGATACTCTCTTGATAGCAGAGAAGATGCCTGTTTTTCCTGGCGGCGATGAAGCAATGCGAAAATATTTAGCTGAATCAATTCGTTTTCCTGATATTTATCTTGAAGGAGCAATTGTAGGTCGAGTTTTTGTAACATTTGTAGTAAATAAAGAAGGATATGTAACAGACGTAAAGGTCGCACGTTCAATTGACCCACCTCTCGATGCCGAAGTTGTGCGCGTGGTTAAGTCAATGCCTCGATGGACTCCTGGTATGCAAAATGGTAAGCCTGTAAATATTAGATATATAGTACCTATCAATATTCATCTACAATAATCAATATGTAAATAGTCAAATAGTGAAATAAGTCATGAACCACGGGAAATCTACTTGCAATCAACTCAAAGCCATTCGCCAGCAGATAGCCGATGCAAACGAAATAGCTTACGAACCGCATGAATGCACGTTTGAAGGCGAATGCCGCGGCACATGTCCAGCGTGCGAAGGCGAGATGCGCTATATAGAACGTGAACTTCAGCACCGCCAAAGCCTCGGTAAAAAGATTGCCGTGGTAGGCTTGGCTGCGGTGAGCATAATTAGCACCGAAACATCATGTGTTCAAGGCGATGAAGGCGATGTGCAACCTCAAGGCGAATACCCAATAGACACTACATACGTAGAACCAATAGACACAACAGAAATAGCCAAAGCGTTGGAAACGATTGCTTCAACCGAAAAGAAAAATGACCGCAATTGAGGCAAAATTCATAGGCGTGGCGCGTCATCGCATAGGTCGTGACGGCGATGGCGTAACCACATTGGCTGCATTTCACGGTTGTCCGCTGCATTGCCGTTATTGTCTCAATCCGCAATGCCTCGATGCCAATTACTCATACCGCATACTTACGCCCGAAAAGCTACATGCCGAGGTTATGATTGACGACCTATATTTTCAGGCTACGGGCGGCGGCGTCACCTTTGGCGGTGGCGAGCCTTGTCAGCAAAGCCTTTTCATCGAAGAATTTCGCCGCATAAGTAATCCCATATGGAAAATAAATATCGAGACAAGCCTTAACGTGCCGCAGTCCAACATTGAGCGCATTATGCCGTTTGTGAATAACTTCATAATAGATATAAAAGATATGAATACCAATATTTATAAGGCGTACACTACCATCGACAATGGTCGGGTAATGGCGAACTTGCAATATTTGGCGCAGCACAATATGCAGGCAAAATGCAGAATACGGCTACCGCTAATCAAAGATTACAACACGCCCACCAACGTGGCTGCAAGCAAAAAGCTGCTCAGCGCGATGGGCTTTACAGATTTCGATGAGTTTGAGTATAGATCTAATTGAAGATACCGACCTAAAACTCTATAGCGAAGCTTACTGCTACGGAACCTGCAGTTCCAATTTCGTTTGGACAAATATTATGGTATCCTGGATTGATCTGAACACCTCTAAAATCGGCTCCAACTGAAGGACACAAAGCAATACGGTCTAATTTGATGCGGCAACCGACGTTGAATGAAGAATAGTATGTGCTATTTTCTGTTACATCGCCACCCACCTTGATGTCAATAAATGGAGTTACTATTTTGTTTATAATATTATACCGCACGCAGCCATAAATAGGGACAAACAAGGCATCTTCTTGTCCATCTCTACCATTGTAATAATCATAATCGTATTCACGTCGAATTTTGTCCGACACGCCAATGCTTGCACCAGCGCCAACAAAAAAGTGAGAACAGAATTGAGCACCAACGATGCCGCCTATCGTGAGATAATATACATTCCCTGCAGCCGCTGTTGTGGTGAAAAATAGTTTTAGACCACTTGGCGCATAGTTAGTTTGGGCTAATGACTCGACTTTGCGTTCATCTTTCTCAATTTTTATAATATCATCGGTATGAAGAACGATATTGTCGCGGCCTTTTACTATGGCGTGCATTTCGCCGTTGTTTGTATACTTAATGTCGTCGCACACGATGACGCTGCCATTTTTCAAATAGAGCTTGTAAACGTTGTCAGTTTGTTGTGCATTGATAGAAACGCACGCACAAAATAATAGAATGATTAATGATAAGGCTTTCATAATAAAGATGTTATGTATTAGTCTGCTAAAAAGCAAGATTAGTTGCAAGGGCGAATTTAGTGTTAGAGTTACGAGTGTGCAATAGAAATGTGCATAATTATGTACGATGCACCATCGATTTTTCGTTTGAAATGTGACTAAGTTGATTTTCAGCTTGTTTTGTTTGCCATCCTGAGCGAAGCGAAGGATCTTTGATGATAGAATACTGATAAATACAAAGATTCTTCGCTACGCTCAGAATGATAATTATATTTCTTGTAATTAATTGTATATCAAGCGGAAAGGCTGCGTGGTAACCCCAATCAGATAATTTTTTTGAAGAAAATCTACAAAATGTTTGCACACATCAAAAATGTGTCTATATATTTGCAGTGTATTAATCAACTAATACACCGACATAATTATAACACTGACTTAATTATAACACCATGATAAAGTTTGAAGATGTAACATTTGGCTACAAGAGCAAGAAGGTGTTCAATAACGCCTCGTTTGAGCTCACAGAAGGCAATGTGTATGGTTTGCTTGGCTTGAATGGCGCAGGTAAATCTACAATGCTCTACCTCATGAGCGGATTATTATTCGCCGAGAGTGGTAAGGTAACTTTTGATGGTTACGACATGCGTCAACGTCATCCAGAAGCTTTGAGAGACATATATATAGTACCTGAAGAATTCTCGCTGCCAAACATGACGTTCGATAAATACATCAAAATAAATGCGCCTTTCTATCCACGCTTCTCTATGCATATGCTCGAAAAGAGTTTGGCGGCTTTCAATATGACTCGCGACCTTCATTTGGGGCAACTCTCAATGGGTCAGAAGAAGAAGGCTTTTATGTGTTTCGCACTTGCTACCAACACCCGATTGCTGCTGATGGACGAACCAAGCAATGGCCTCGATATTCCATCGAAAAGCCAGTTCCGCCGCGCTGTGGCTGAGTGCATGAGCGATGAGCGCACCATAATTATCTCTACTCACCAAGTGCGCGACGTGGAGAATCTGCTCGACCGCATAATGATTGTAGACAACGGACAAATGCTTTGCGACAAGTCGACGCTCGAAATAAGTAGCAAACTCGATTTTGTGCAGGTTGGCGTTGGTCAGACGGTGGGAAATGTCATCTACACGCAGCCTTCTACAATTGGTTCGGTGGCTGTAGTGAAGAAAACAAGCAACGAAGAGACGCCTCTCAACATTGAACTATTCTTCAACGCTATGCTTGCCGAACGCGAGAAGATGAATGAAGCTTTGAGGAATTGAAAAATCATCACCGAATGAATACAAATTGAACAAAATGCATTTCGTGTCAATTCGTAAAGAAGAAACTTCACTAAATATTAAACGAATCTCTGTTTGTATTAATTCGATCAATTCGGTGACTCAAAATTGACAAAGCAAAACTCGTAATTAATAATTCGTAATAAGTAATTATATGAATAAGTATATATCTATGAGCCGTTTGCGAATGCTTTTTCGCCACGACTTAACTTCATACGCCAAGGAAAAAGTTATGGTAGCTGCTCTCATTTTCGTGCCTACGCTCTTGGCTTATTTCATTAGCGAGCATATAATGTGGCTTACTATAATGCTATTGTTTATATCGCTCTTTACGGCGCTCTTTGCACCATTCTATTTGGCTTCGCACATCTGTGCCAACATGCGCACCAAGCAAGACGCTATTCAATTTGCGATGTTGCCCGCCACAAACGTCGAAAAGTTCCTCGTGCGCTTCGTCGACTATGCATTCCTACCAACCGTAATAGTTATATTGGCTGTAGCTGCAATTGGCTTAGTTACAGGCTTTCTATATAGCTTGGGACATTTCGACAAACTTATTGAAGCAGTAGATTACTTTTTGAAAGTTACTGAAGAACAATGGCAAGTGGTATTTAGCCAATTACACGAACACCTATTCACATTCAACGTATTCAGTTTCTTGGTATTGATGCTTATTTCGTATGGCTTCGACATATCGATAGCAGTGCTTGGTGGCTGCATATTCAAGCGTTTTGCTTTGGTGAAAACCTGGCTTTGCTACCTACTTATAGCAGTAACCTGCGGAAGTTTCTTCGGTGGTATATTTATACATCATATCGATGAGACATTGCTCAATTTCAATATTGATAACGAAGTATTCCTCAGAACTATATGGACACAGATAGGCATCTTCGTGGCACTAATAGCAGCAACGCTCTACGGTTCGTACGTGCTGTTCAAGCGCAAACAAATTCTTTGATAATCAACAAATTACAAATTACGAATTACGCAGAGGTGGGGAGTTATAAAACTCGTAATTCGGAATTCATAACTCAAAACTAAATATATGGAATTCAACGAAAACAAAACCATCTACTTGCAAATAGCCGACCGCATTTGCGACCAGATATTGGCAGGTGAGTTCGGTGAGGGCAATCGCATACCATCGGTACGTGAGGTAGCGGCTGCGCTTGAGGTGAATCCGAACACTGTTGTCCGTTCGTTCGATTTCCTGCAGAACAACGGGATAATATTCAACAAGCGCGGCATGGGCTACTATGTGGCCGAAGGTGCTGCTGACAAAATACGTGGCATACGTAAGGAAATCTTTGTAAAAGAATCGTTGCCTCAGCTCTTTGTCGAGATGCAGAAACTTGGTCTGACAATCGACGACGTGGTAAGTAATTACAACGCATTTATATCTAACGGAAACAAACTATAACACCCTTTATGATACACTTAACCGACATCAACAAAACCTACAACAACGGTGCGCCGCTGCATGTGCTGAAGGGCATTACGCTCGACATCAACAAGGGCGAGTTCGTCAGCATCATGGGCGCATCGGGTTCGGGTAAGTCGACACTGCTCAACATCTTGGGCATTCTCGACAACTACGACACTGGCGACTACTATCTCGCTGGTAAGTTGGTGAAGAACCTGAGCGAGAATCAGGCGGCCGAGTTCCGCAACAAGCTCATCGGGTTCATATTCCAATCGTTCAACCTCATCTCATTCAAAAACGCGATGGAGAATGTGGCTCTTCCGCTCTACTATCAAGGTGTGAGCCGCCGCAAACGCAACGATCTTGCACTTGAATATCTCGACCGCCTTGGCCTGAAAGATTGGGCGCATCACATGCCAAGCGAGATGAGTGGTGGACAGAAACAGCGCGTTGCCATTGCTCGCGCGTTAATCACCAATCCGCAAATCATCCTTGCCGACGAGCCAACTGGTGCACTCGACTCGAAGACTTCGGTAGAGGTGATGGACATCTTGAAACACTTGCACGAAGATCAGGGCTTGACCATTGTTGTAGTTACGCACGAAAGCGGCGTGGCCAACCAGACCGACAAGATTGTACACATCAAAGACGGTCTCATTGGCGCCATAGACGACAACCGCAACCACGATAAGACAATGGAGTTCAAGTAATTAATTACGAATTCAAAACTACGAGTTACGAGACTGAAAACGCCTCAAAAATGTGAGCTCGTAATTAGTAATTCATAACTCATAATTACAAAAAGATGTTTGACGAGATTTTATCATCACTGCGTCGCAATAAGATGCGAACGGCTCTGACGGGCTTTGCTGTAGCATGGGGCATATTTATGCTTATAGTGCTACTGGGCGCGGGCAACGGTCTGGTGCACGCCTTCGAAGCCGACTCGAGCAAGCAAGCCATGAACGCTATGAACGTTACGCCAGGCTGGACTTCGATAGAATATAAGGGCTTAAGAACCAATCGACGCATCCGCCTCAACGGAAGCGACATAAACGAGATGAAACAGAAGTTCGACGACAAAATCATCGACATTCTTCCTACGGTGAGCGCTGGCGGTATGAAGGTTAGCTACGGACAAGAATACGTTAGCACTTCGCTCAATGGCGTTTATCCCGACTATCCTAAAGTGCGCCGCATAGAGTTGAGTAAAGGTCGATTCATCAACCAAATAGACATCAACGAAGAGCGTAAGGTGTGCGTGCTTGGCAACAAAACGGTCGATGTGCTCTTCCCTAACGACGAGCCTGTGGGCAAATTTGTCAAGGTCAACGATTTGTACTACAAAGTAATAGGCATCTACACCGACGACAATACTTGGGGCACGCAAGAGGTGCTTGTGCCATTCAGCACACTCTCGACCATCTACATGAAAGAGGGCTACATCAACCGTATGACGATGACCACCAAGAACCTCACCAGCATTGAAGACAACGACGCATTTGAAAACGAGGTTCGCGAGTTGCTTGGCAAGCGTCGCAACTTCGACAAAGACGACACCAACGCTGTGTGGATTTGGAACCGCATGACGCAATATTTACAAGTAAACGGCGCGCTCGGCATGCTCAAAACAGCCATCTGGGTGATAGGCATACTTACGCTCATAAGCGGCATTGTAGGCGTGTCGAACATCATGCTAATCACGGTGAAAGAGCGCACCCACGAGTTTGGCATACGTAAAGCTCTCGGAGCAAAACCGCGCCAGATTTTGGTACTGATAGTTGCCGAGAGTATTGCCATAACAGCGTTGTTCGGATACATAGGTATGGTGGCTGGCGTAGGTGCTACGGAGCTAATAAATATGGCTGTAGAGCAGATGGATAGCGAAGCCTTCCGCGACCCTACGGTCGACATCAAGATTGCTATAGAAGCCACTCTGACGCTCATCATCGCTGGCACAATGGCAGGATTCTTCCCAGCCAAACGCGCAGTAAGTATTAAGCCTATTGAAGCTCTTAGAGAACAATAACCAATTGAAAATTCAAAATTGAAAATTGAGAATTCATAATTGAAAATTCAAAATTGGAGGTTGTCATCCTGAGCGTAGCGAAGGATCTCAAGCGAACAAGAATCAACAAAGATTTTTCGCTTCGCTCAGAATGACAGACAAGATTAGAACTCGTAATTCGTAACTCATAACTCATAATTAACAACATGCGTTTCGACAGAGATACATTAACCGAAATTCTCGACACTCTTACACGCAATAGATCGAGAAGTTTTCTGACGGCGTTCGGAGTGTTTTGGGGCATATTTATGCTCGTGCTGCTCTCGGGCGGTGGCAATGGACTCAAACAGATGCTCTTATCGCAGTTTGACGGTTTTGCCACAAACTCGGGCTTCACATTCTCCAACAACACCAGCATGCCTTACAAAGGTTTCAACAAAGGGCGTTATTGGGATATTGAAAGAAAAGACCTCGACGCCATTCGCGACAATATTGATGAAATAGACGTCTTGGCAGGCGAATCGTCGGTGTGGAGCAAGACGGTTGTATATAACGATAATAAATACAACGACTGCACGGTGAAGGGTTTGGAAGCTGCATACAACGGCATCGAGAATCAGCCAATGAAATATGGCCGATTTCTCAACGAGATTGACAACCGCGAGAGCCGCAAAGTGGTGGTGCTTGGCAAACAGGTCTACGAAGCGCTCTTCAAGAAAGGCGAAGACCCATGTGGCAAATATGTAAGTATCGACGGCATTCACTACTGCGTGATTGGTGTAAGTGTGAGCGAATCGAACATAAATATAAATGGTAGTACACGCGAGAGTGCTATGGTGCCGCTCTCTACGCTTACAAAAACCTACAACATGGGCAACACAGTACACGTGTTAGCCTACACTGCCAAGAAGGGCTACAAGGTAAGCGACGTAGAAACCAAAGTTGCCGACTTGCTCAAGTCAATCCACCTCATTCACCCCGACGACAAGCAAGCTGTATCGTCAATCAATGCTGAGGAGGAGTTCGAAATGATCGACAACCTATTCATTGGTCTCGACATACTTATATGGATGGTTGGTTTGGGCACATTGCTCGCTGGCGCCATTGGCGTGTCGAACATCATGATGGTAACCATAAAAGAACGCACCTCGGAAATTGGCATACGACGCGCCATAGGAGCTCACACTTCAGACATCTTGCTACAGATAATAGCAGAATGCTTGGTGCTGACAACTATTGCAGGCTTAGCGGGGCTATCGTTTGGCGTGGGAGTGCTCAACATTGCCGACACGCTCATCTCCGCCAGCCAAGAACGTGAATGCGGCTTCATCATCGAACTATCTACGGGCATAGGTGTAACTATAGTGCTTGCAGTGCTTGGTGTGTTGGCTGCTCTTGCTCCCGCTCTCAGAGCTATGGCCATAAAACCTATTGAGGCAATGAGAGAAGAGTGACGAATTGAAAATTGAAAATTGACAATTCATAATTATCGCACTGAGAATACAGATAACACTGATATAAAAGGATATAACGGATAAATAAATCTGCGCGAATCTGTTCAATCTGTGTAATCTGTGTGCCAATACAAACTGAATATTAACAAACTTATAACTATAAAAAAATGAAACGCTTTTTCAGAATTGCATTGCTCGTAATTGTAGCACTTGTATTCATTTGGACATTCTATTTCCTTTGGGCTAAGGGACAACCTGTTGACCTTGTTTACGAAACGTCGAAGGCTTCTTTTGCCAACATCGAAAAGACTACTATTGCCACTGGCAAAATTGAACCTCGCAACGAAATAGACATAAAGCCACAAATTTCGGGTATTATCACCGAGCTCTACAAAGAAGCTGGTCAGATGGTGAAGAAGGATGAGGTGATTGCTAAGGTGAAAGTCATCCCAGAAATGGGCGAGCTCAACTCTTCGGAGAGTCGCGTACGTTTGGCTCGCATAAGCTTCGAACAAGCAAAAACCGACTTCGAACGCATTAGCAACTTACATGCAGAAAAACTTATCAGTACCGAAGAGTTCGACAATGCTCAAGTAGCTCTCAACAAAGCTCAAGAAGAACTCGCAACAGCCGAGGACAACCTCGAAATTGTAAAGACGGGTATCAGCAAGCGCGCAGCTAATGCCAGCAACACTCTTATTCGTTCTACCATAACAGGTCTTATTCTCGACATCCCTGTCAAAGTAGGTAACTCGGTAATCCTCAGCAACACATTCAACGATGGTACTACCATAGCTACCGTTGCCGACATGAGCGATCTCATTTTCAAAGGCAATATCGATGAAACCGAAGTTGGCCGACTGAAAGAGGGTATGCCAGTTAAGATTACTCTTGGTGCTTTGCAAGACATTAAGTTCGATGCAAAACTCGAATACATATCACCTAAAGGTGTTGAATCGAATGGCGCTAATCAGTTCGAGATAAAAGCAGCTATGAATGTTCCCGATTCGGTTACGGTGCGTTCAGGCTATAGCGCCAACGCCGAGATTGTGCTCCAAAGCGCCAAAGGTGTTCTCACCGTGCCAGAGCGTTCGCTCGAGTTCAGTGGCGACTCAACATTCGTATACGTACTCACCGACAGCGTACCTACGCAGAAATTCGACCGTAAGCAAATCACCATCGGCATCTCCGACGGCATCAGCATCGAAGTGAAGAGCGGCATTGCCGAGGGCGACGTAATTAGAGGTAACGTGAAGAATTGAGAATTGGAAATTGAAAATTCATAGTTATCGCACAGAGAAAGCAGATGACACAGATATAATAGGATATAACTGATGAAATAATCTGCGAAAATCCGTTCAATCAGTGTCATCTGTGTGCCTAATTATTGTAAAACATAATTTGTAAATATTATGCGTAACATACTTATAGCTATGCTATTATGCTCGACGGCAGCAAATGCACAAGAGCCTTGGTCGCTCGAGAAGTGCATCAACCACGCCATCGAAAACAACATCAGCATAAAGCAACATAAAAACTCCATTGAGCAAAGCGAAGTTGAGCTCAATACTGCAAAGATGAACCTCTTGCCCAGCGTGAATGCTTCGGCAAGCCAGAGTTGGAGCTTCGGTCGTGGTTTGACTATGGA
>JAEEGL016376125.1_pt1 | contig 10151 bp, 7 predicted proteins | sample 9134231 | NCBI WGS metagenome assembly JAEEGL01 (sample SAMN16246548, study PRJNA631951) | gut metagenome | biome: gut microbiome; feature: rumen; material: fiber-attached | host: Bos | place: Iran: Karaj | collected 2018-10
CGCAGGTCAGTTCTCACAGGCTCTTCACGAGAACATGCGTAAAGGAGACGGTTTCTTTGAGGGTGAAAACAGTGTCATCACCTGGTGTGTCGGTCATCTAGTTTCAATGAGTTACCCCGAAGAATACGACCCGGCCTTAAAGCTGTGGAGGTATGACACCATACCTTTTATTCCTGATGCTTATAAGTATCAGGTTATTGATAATGTAAGAAAACAGTTTGAGATAGTTAAAAGACTTCTTAACAGGGAAGATATCGCCTGTATATATATCTGTACCGACTCCGGACGTGAAGGAGAATATATCTACAGACTTGTTGATATGGAAGCGGGTGTTCCCGCTGATAAGCCTAGGAAGCGAGTCTGGATCGATTCTCAGACGGATGAGGAGATACTAAGGGGAATAAGGGAAGCCAAGGACTGGTCCTTCTATGACAATCTTTCCGATGCCGCATACCTCAGGGCTCAGGAAGATTACCTGATGGGTATAAACTTCACAAGAGCTCTTACCCTCAAATATTCCAGAAAGTGTGCAGGGCTTCTCGGACTCGACAGACTGACCGTAACGGTCGGCCGTGTTATGACCTGTGTTCTCGGAATAGTTGTTAGAAGGGAACAGGAGATCAGGAATTTCGTTAAGACTCCTTTTTACAAGGTCATAATGAAAGGAAGTATCGGAGAGGTTCCCGCAGATCTTACGTGGAAGGCATTCGAATCATCCGAGTATTACGCATCACCGCTTCTTTACAAGGATAACGGCTTTAAGGAAAGAGCGGCTGCGGAAAAGCTCATAGGCGACCTCAAGGCTCTTCCCGAACAGACGGCAGAGGTAACAGAGATATCGAGGAAGACCGAGAAGAAGAATCCTCCTTTATTATTCAACCTTGCCGAGCTTCAGAATGTCTGCTCCAAGCTTTTCAAGATATCCCCTTCGTATACCCTGAACATCGCACAGGAGCTCTATGAAAAGAAACTTACCACTTATCCCAGAACGGACGCGAGAGTTCTTTCAACTGCCGTCTGCAAAGAGATAAACAAAAACATCGGCGGACTCAAAGGCTATGCAAAGGTCAGCGCCGAAGCTGCAGAGGTTCTTGCGGGTGATTCCTGGAAGAGCATTGCAGGGACCAAGTACTGCAATGACAAAGCGATAACCGACCACTATGCGATCATTCCAACCGGACAGGGACTCGGAAATCTTTCGAGCCTGAGCAAGCTGAGTGCCGATGTATATGAACTTATCTGCAGAAGATTTCTTTCCGTCTTTTATCCCGCTGCGATCTATAAGAAGACTCTTCTTACCGCCGTTCAGGGAAAGGAAGGATTTACAGCTTCATATAAAGTTCTTGAGGATGAAGGCTATATGAAGGTCTTCACCTGCTCGTTCCAGAATAAAAACGAGGATACCGAAAAGACCGGCGAAAACGGAACTGAGAATAATGAGGACGAAGCAGAAGATCAGGCAGCCGATGATGCACTCAGGAAAGCACTTGAGACATTGAAGAAGGGTGATACCATCACGGTCTGTGATCATGAGATAAAGGAAGGCGAGACCGCGCCTCCCAAGCGTTACACTTCGGGCAGCATTATTCTTACGATGGAAAATGCAGGTCAGTTCATTGAAGACGAAGAGCTCCGTGCTCAGATAAAGGGAAGCGGTATAGGTACCTCTGCGACAAGAGCCGAGATCCTTACCAAGCTCCAGACCATCGGTTATCTTAACCTGAACAAAAAAACTCAGATCATAACTCCCACCATTTTGGGTGAGATGATATATTATATAGTTAACGGATCGATACCTGCGCTTCTTGACGCAAAGCTTACCGCAAGCTGGGAAAAGGGCCTGTCCGGAGTTGCGGACGGCTCCATCACTTCCTCCGATTACAAGGATAAGCTTGGAAGATTCGTTAAGGACAAGACCAATGAGGTCAAATCAAAGCAGAATGCTGACGGTCTTGATGCGGTATATAAACACATCAGCGGATATTACAAGAAGACCGAAAGCGGGAGGGGAAAGAAATGAGCGAAATGATAAAGATCACCGATCTTTATGATCTGAATGAGACCATCGCGGCCGATTTTCTTAAAGGCTTCGAGTATCCCTGGGAGGCACTTGCCGGTATCAAGGCATTTATCCTTGAACTCGGAAAGACACTTCCCGAAGACAGATTCGAAAAAAGAGGAGAGTATATCTGGGTCGCAAAGAGCGCAAAAGTTGCTCCCACCGCATCACTCAACGGTCCTCTTATTATTGATGAGGATGCGGAAATAAGACACTGTGCTTTCGTCCGCGGATCTGTTATCGTAGGAAAGAACAGCGTTGTAGGTAACTCCACAGAGCTTAAGAACGTCATTCTTTTCAACAATGTTCAGGTTCCTCACTATAACTATGTGGGAGACAGTATACTCGGCTTTAAGTCACATATGGGTGCGGGATCCATCACATCCAACGTAAAATCTGACAAGAAGAATGTCATCGTCAAAGGTGAGAATTCATACGAGACCGGACTTAAGAAATTCGGAGCAATGCTCGGTGACCGTGCAGAGATAGGATGTAATTCCGTTCTCAATCCCGGTTCCGTGATAGGCCGTGATACCATCGTATATCCCACAAGCTGTTTCAGAGGTGTTCTTCCGGCAAATTCAATTTTTAAGAAATCGGGAGAGATCTGCACCAGGAATATGGATGAGTGATTTTGACGAATCCTGACATATATTGTAATATGTGTATGGTTCAATGATTAAGTGAACCGGTAAAGGAGTAATTATGGATTACAATAACAATAATCAGAACCAGAGTCAGAATGCAGGCTTCCAGAGTCAGCAACAGCCTTACTCACAGGGTGCGGCTCCCCAGCAGCCCCATTATTCATCTCAGAACAATTTCCAGCAGAATACATATTCCCAGCAGGGTGCTTATTCCCAGCAGGGCGGATACTCCCAGCAGGGAGCATACTCCCAGCAGGGCGCATATTCCCAGCAGGGTGCATATTCACAGCAGAATGCGTATTCAAATCCCCAGGCATATCAACAGCCCCAGTTTAACAGCCCCTATGCACAGGGACCCGAAAAGCCCGGCGTAAATGCCTGCCAGGTTATTGCGCTTATCTGCGGTATTCTTTCGATACTTTGCTGCTGTGCGGGAATAGTCGGAATTATATTCGGCGGTCTCGGACTTCTTCTTGCGATCATCGGAAATCATGGTCATAAGCATGGCGTAGGAACCGCAGGACTTGTATGTTCCATCATCGGTATCATACTTTCACTCATTATCCTCGGCATGGCACTTTTCGGATCATACACGATCCCCAGAAATCTCGAGGATCTTTATGAGACCATGGAAATGTATGACTGATCGTCGTAAAGACAAAAAGAATGATAATGATAAAAAGCCATTTCCTTTATGGAAATGGCTTTTTGAACCTGTCAGCGACAGAAGACTTTTCTATATGGGGCTTGCGGCAGGTGTACTGCTTGCGGCCGGGTGGTTTATCTACAGGACCTTTTTTGAATGTCTGGGACAGGGAGAATGTGCTTTCAGATCCGCGACCGGATTTTATTGCCCGGGATGCGGCGGTACGAGAGCGGTGGATGCTCTGTTATCGGGACACATCATCAAGGCATTTATATATCATCCCTTTGTGCCGTATTGCCTGTTTATGTGGGTGATATATGAAGGTAGTCATCTTCTGGAGATCCTTCATGTTCCTCATATAAAGGGAATGAAATTCAGGAATGCATATATGTGGGTGGGACTCGGAATTCTATTCCTGAACTGGATAGTCAAGAATGTACTTCTTATTGTCCTGAACTCCCGGTAAGTGTTCCGGACTGTTCGGTCGAAACGTTTGCATCCTGTGAAACTTCGCCGTTAAGGAATGTCATGATGACCTTGATCCTCTTGAAAGCATTGGCGTAAGCTGTTGAAGCTTCGTTGTATTTATCGGTCATTGCCTGTGAATTCAGAGTGTCATCCGTATAGACCTGACTGTAAAGCGTAACGGCTTCGGACATATATGCGGATGCTTCGTCCGCAAGATGCTCGAGATAGTCATATTCCTCAGGGAAATCAAGTGCGGCAAAATCTGAAAATGAGGTATTTAAGCTGTTCAGGCTGTCCATTATGTCCGTTGCATAAGTTTCGGACGAGGTATCGATAGAATTGATCCTTGTATCTATATCGGAGACTGTCTGACAGAAGGTATCAACCTGCGACCTGAACTGCTTTAACTCCTCGGAACCGGTTCCTTCGGGATCGGATGAACCGCATCCGGCGATGAGCAGAACCGATATAATAAGCGTGATTATCGTATAACGGATCTTCATATATAATGCTCCATAAAATAAGGATTTCTATCATCCTAACAACTTAGTACATAAATGTCAAAAAAAGTTCAGATAATCACTTGACATAACCTTTGTACATATATATAATCTCTAATTGTGTGTCGCACGAAAGTTTTGTGATGCACCTTTATGTGTGAAAATACAATGGATAAGGAGGTGTTTCAAATGTCCATTTGCCCTAAGAATAAATCATCCAAAGGTCACAGAGATCAGAGAAGAGCTAACTGGAAGATGACTGCTCCCACTCTCGTTAAGTGCAGCAAGTGCGGAAGCCTTATGGTTCCTCACAGAGTATGCAAGAACTGTGGTTCTTACAATAAGAAGCAGATCGTTGAGACCGACTGATCTGTAGTTTAAATGTACCGAATAATTCAGGGCATTGCTGTTTGCAATGCCCTGTTTTTGTTGTGTCCGGAAAGGTTCGAAAAAAAGCACTTGTAATGCTTAATAATACTGCGTAAATCGGTTGATTTTTGCATACTGTCCTAGTATATTAAATTTTGGTATGTTTATGTGAGGAGAGCTTATGGCAGATAAGGTAAATATAGCTGTAGATGCTATGGGCGGCGACAATGCACCCGCTGAAGTTGTAAAGGGATGTATCGAAGCCCTGGAAAAAGCACCCGGTCTTAAGATCACTCTTGTAGGGATCGAAGACAAGGTCCGTGCCGAACTTTCCAAATATACATATGACCCCGACCGTATCGAAGTCATCCATGCTTCGGAAGTAATCGAGATGGCAGAGCCTCCCGTAATGGCGGTCAGGACCAAGAAGGATTCCTCCCTTGTCAAATGTATGTATATGGTAAAGGAAGGAAAATGTGATGCTCTTGTTACTGCAGGAAGCACCGGTGCTTTCCTTGTCGGCGGTCAGATAATCGTCGGAAGGATCAAGGGTGTTGAGAGACCTCCTCTTGCTCCTTTCATTCCTACTTTGACAGGCAGATGCCTTCTTCTCGACTGCGGTGCGAATGTTGATGCAAGACCTTCACAGCTCGTCCAGTTCGCCAAGATAGGTTCCGCATATGTCAAGAAGGCATGCGGTATAGATAATCCCAGAGTCGGCATCGTCAATATCGGCGCCGAAGAGGAAAAGGGAAATGCACTTGTTAAGGAAACATTCCCTCTTTTGAAAGCTACTCCCGAGATCAACTTCATCGGAAGCGTAGAGGCAAGGGATATTCCTTACGGAGCTGCTGACGTTGTAGTATGTGAAGCATTTGTCGGAAACGTCATCCTCAAGATGTATGAAGGTGTCGGAACCGCTCTCATGAAGTCTATGAAAGAAGCTTTCATGTCTTCGCCCAAGAGTAAGATCGGTGCACTTCTCGCAAAGCCCGCTCTCAAGAAGACACTTAAGCAGTATGATACCAACCAGTACGGCGGAGCGCCGCTCCTCGGCTGTAACGGACTTCTGGTCAAGACACACGGTTCAAGCAAGTCCGCTCCGATCTGCAATTCAATCTTACAGTGCAAGCTTTTTGCGGATCAGAACATCAACAATGACATTAAGGAAATGTTCAGTATTTCATCAGATATTTAAGTATTAAGGAGGCTTTTTATGGAATTCGAAAAGTTAAAGACAATCATCGCAGAGGTTCTCAATGTGGATCCCGAGGAGATCACTCTTCAGTCTACATTTACCGATGATCTCGGTGCAGATTCACTTGATGTTTATCAGATCATCATGGGCCTTGAAGATGCTTTCGATATCAAGATTCCCGAGGAGAGTGCTGAGAAGATCACCACTGTCGGCGAAGCCGTAGAGATGATCAAGAACGCTCTTTCTTCCAACGACTGATATATTTTCTGTAATAACGTCCCGAAAGGTGAAGCCTGTCATTGCGGGCAATACCTTATTTTCCCTGTGCATAAGCGGCCGGGTGAAAAAGGGTTGCCCTTATGTCAGTGACCTCTCGGGATATTTTATGGGGGAAAGAATATGGACGATCAAGTATTGAGGGAGTTACAGGAACTTATCGGTTATTCCTTCACCGATACGGATCTGCTCGTCCAGGCCATCACTCATTCTTCCTTTTGCAACGAACAGCTTATAGGGAAGACGATGGATTACGAGAGACTCGAGTTTCTCGGAGATGCCGTTCTTGAAGCGGTGAGCAGTGAATTTCTGTATTCGGGATATCCTGATAAAAAAGAAGGAGAATTATCCAAGATAAGGGCTTCCATGGTATGTGAGCCTTCCCTTGCGTTCTGCGCACGGGATATCAGACTCGGTTCATTCATCAGACTGGGAAAGGGTGAGGAAAGGACCGGAGGAAGAGAAAGGGACAGTATCATCTCGGATGTTATGGAAGCCATTATAGGAGCGATATTCCTTGACGGCGGTTTTGACAAAGCGAGGGATTTCATCCATAGATTCGTTCTGTCGGATCTCGAAAACAAACAGCTCTTTTTCGATTCCAAGAGCAACCTTCAGGAATACGTTGCGAAGAATCTGAAAAAAGAACTTGAATATATCACCGAAGAAGAGACGGGGGAGGGAAATGAAAAGATCTTCAGATCCAAGGTCCTGATCGGTGGTGAGGCAGTTTCGGAAGGCCTGGGCCGCAGCAAGAAAGCATCTCAGCAGGAAGCGGCATACAATGCATTGATTAAGGTCAGGAGTTTTTAATGTTTCTTAAAAGTATCGAAATTCACGGATTTAAGTCTTTCGCGCAAAAGACTGTTCTACAGTTCCATGAGGGCGTAACGGGTATAGTCGGTCCCAACGGTTCGGGTAAGAGTAACATCGCCGATGCCGTAAGATGGGTTCTCGGTGAGCAGAGTGTTAAGAGCCTGCGTGGCGGTTCAATGCAGGACGTCATCTTTTCCGGTACACAGACCAGAAAACCTCTCAGCTATGCATATGTTGCGATCACTCTCGACAATTCCGATCACGCATTAAATATTTCATATGAAGAAGTAACCGTTGCAAGAAGGCTTTACAGATCGGGTGAAAGCGAATATCTTCTCAACGGTTCTCCCTGCAGGCTCAAGGATGTCAATGAGCTCTTTTTTGATACCGGTATCGGAAAGGAAGGATATTCGATCATCGGTCAGGGACAGATCGATAAGATACTTTCCGGTAAGCCCGAAGAGAGACGTGAACTCTTTGATGAAGCCGCAGGTATCGTTAAGTTCAAGTACAGAAAGAATGCCGCTCTCAAGAAGCTCGACAGCGAGCAGAACAATCTCGTCAGGGTAAATGACATTCTCGCAGAGCTTGAGCGCCAGATCGGCCCTCTCGAAAGACAGTCCGCCAAAGCCAAAGAGTGGCTCAAGTATAAGGAAGAATTAAAGACCATCGATGTCAATTCCTTCCTTCTTGAAAATGAATCATTAAGAAAATCCGCAGCAGAGCTTCAGGCCAGACTTGATGTTGCCACTGTGGATTTCGATAATACCTCCAAAGAATATGAAAAGGTAAAGGACGACTACAACTCCGTTCGCCTTGAGATGGAAGATCTTGAAGAAGCCATCGAGAAGGCTAGGGAGCTTGTTACCGGTGCCGATTCAAACAGACAGAAGCTTGAAAGCTCCATCGACCTTCTGAAGGAGCAGATCAATTCAAGTAAGGATAATATCGTTCATTTCTCCGAAAGAAAGGAAGCACTTCTCGGAGAGATCGAAAAGTACCAGGCTGAAAAGGATTCCATCCTTGCAGATAACGAGAGCGAAGAAGAGCAGGCTCAGAAGGTAGAGACCGAAGCCGCACTCAGAAAAGAAGCTCTCGACAAAGCGCAGGAAGAGATCCAGGAACTCAATTCCAAGATCGAAGAGCATGCTGCGGGAATTATGGATGAGCTGAAGAAGCGTTCGGAGATCCAGGGACGTCTCAGTCATTATGATGCGGTAATGCAGCAGATTGAACTCAGAAAGGCAGAGCTCCAGAGCAAGCTCCTCAGAGCACGTTCCGATGAGGAAGCCAGAGAGGATACGATCAAGCAGTATGAGGAAGCTTTCGAGAAAGTAAGCGCCGAGATCGCCGAGATGAACAAGAATGCATCCGATCTCGAGTTCAAGGTCAGCGATTACAGATCAAAGCTCACCAAGAAGGATGAAGAATTAAGAAGCCTTCAGGAAGAGTACCATAAAGAGAATTCCAGATACCGCGCACTTCAGGATATTGCCGAGGCATATGAAGGATACGGCAACTCCGTTAAGAAGATAATGGAGCAGAAGTCATCCGAGCCCGGCATCATCGGTGTCGTTGCCGATATCATCAAGGTTGATGATAAGTACGAGACTGCGATCGAAACCGCACTCGGCGGAAACATCCAGAACATCGTTACCAAGGATGAAGCGACCGCAAAGAAGATGATCACTTTCCTGAAAGAGGGCAAGCTCGGAAGAGCAACCTTCCTTCCCATGGACAGTGTCAGAAAGCCTGAAGAGCTCAAGGCAAAGGATGCCCTTAACGAAAAGGGTATGCTCGGTCTTGCCAGTGATCTTGTTGAGACCGACAAGGAATATGAAGAGATCATCAAGTTCCTTCTCGGAAGGTTCATCGTTGCCGACAATATGGACAACGCTACCAAGGCAGCAAGGAAGTTCAACTATACTCTCAGGGTTGTAACCCTTGAAGGCGAGCTTCTTATGCCCGGCGGTTCCATCAGCGGCGGTGCTTTCAAGAATAATTCCAATTTCCTCGGAAAGAGCCGTGAGATCAATGACCTTAAGAAGAAGGTTGCAAAACTTTCCGGAGATATCGAAAAGGCACAGAAGGATATCGAGGAGATCAGGGAGAACAGAAATACTTCCAGAGCAGAACTCGATAAGTTAAAGCTCGAGATCCAGAACAAGGTCATCGAGCAGAATACCGCAAGACTTTCACTCCAGTCCGAGCGTGACAGATTCAATGAAGAGAGTGAGAATGCAGTCAACCTCAAGCAGGAGCAGGCCGATATCGAAAAAGAGATCATCGATGCTGCCAATGCAAGGGATGAAGCAGCAGATATTCTTCAGGAATCAGAGAAGAACGAAAAGAGACTTCGTGAGGAGGAGGCAGACCTTAACGAGATCCTCAAGGAAAAGCAGGCTGTCGAATCCGAAGCCGCTGCCCGCGTAAACGAGTGGGAAGTAGAAGTCCAGAAGATGAAACAGGCCAAGGACTTCAAGCAGGCTAACCTTACCCGTGTAGAGGAATCTCTCGAAAATGCCAATTCAGAACTCGAGAATCTGAACACGTCGATCGAATCAAACAATACCGCAATCTCCGATAAGGAAGTTCAGATCGAAGAGATCAAGAAGACCATAGAGGCTTCCTTCGAAGAGCAGGAGAAGTCCGCAGAGCTTCTTAAGAATTCACTTTCCAGGAAGGAAGAGCTTTCCAATAAGCAGAAGGGCTTCTTCGATACCACAGAAAAGCTTCAGGAGAAGATGTCCTCACTCGATAAAGAGGTCAACCGTCTTACCACACAGAGGGATAAGGCAAATGAGACCATGGAGATTCGCATCAACTATATGTGGCAGGAGTATGAGATCACTCTCAGCCAGGCTGCGGAGATGAGGGATGAATCCCTTAATGACCTTACCGTACTCAAGCGTGATGCCGCAGAGGTAAGGGACAAGATCAAGAAGCTCGGTGATGTTAACGTCGGAGCCATCGAGGAGTTCAAGGAAGTATCCGCAAGATACGAATCCATGAAGACCCAGCACGACGATCTGATCGAAGCTACCGATACTCTCAACAAGATCATCGAAGAGCTTGATGAGAATATGAGAGCACAGTTCTCTGAGAAGTTTGCTCTCATCAACGAAGAATACGACAAGGTATTCAGGGAACTCTTCGGAGGCGGTAAGGGAAC
>JAEEGL016706111.1_pt1 | contig 10151 bp, 12 predicted proteins | sample 9134231 | NCBI WGS metagenome assembly JAEEGL01 (sample SAMN16246548, study PRJNA631951) | gut metagenome | biome: gut microbiome; feature: rumen; material: fiber-attached | host: Bos | place: Iran: Karaj | collected 2018-10
AAGCGGAGATGCACCTTCTTGACATTTTCTGCCGTGAAGTCATCCTTTTCGCTTTCACCCTCGGTTTCCGCAGAAGCGTAGAAAGTGCCGAGGTCAGAGAACTGGACCTTCTTGGAGTCGAGCGTAAGCTCTACCAAACAGTCGATCAGCATCATGACAACGCCCACGATCACTCCGCGAGGGAATGGAGAAGTGTGGCTGCAGATGTGATTGATGAACTCTTCGAACGACAACGTCTCAGTGTAGACAAAGCGGCCGTACCACTTGCCAAAAGCTAACGACTTTGAGTTGTTGTTCTGATACTTTTTAGTGATCATCTTACTCATAAATACATCAGTTTAAATGGTTAATGAAATAAAGTGAAAGAACGCTTGCTGCACCATAAAGGTTTTGCAGCATCCAACCGAGTATTTCATCTGATTGGACACTGCAAAGATAGGACATTTCTTTCACCCCAGGAGGCGAAATGAAAACGTTGCTTGCCGTGGAAAAAACTTTTTTTAAAGGGCCTTTCTCAACAGGGGTTCCAGCTCTTTGTAGTATTCGGTTGCGTGGAAAATTTCACGCACCTTGAGAAAGTTCTGCAGGTAAGGACTGGTCTGCCAGTAGACGTTTTGGAATTTGCTGTCGTGCGGTTCCTTGCCTAAACGCTCCCTGAATGTTGCCATATTGCCTCTCAGGCGGTTGTGCAGCGTGCGTGACGTGGCATCAATATTGTTCATGACATGCTCCTTGATATAATCGTAGAACGGCGTGACACCCTTCTCACTGAACGTGCTGCTACCCAATTTCTCATGCTCTACTAATACAAATAGGTAGGCCACCAGCGTTATACGGTCTTTGTCATTGCCTTTCAACGCTGCTGTCTGGTCTATGCCATAGAAGTTCAGGATAATATCTAAAAACGACTTGGCCAGTTTCTTTTCGTTCACAAAATCGCGGAACAGTTTCGACGGCCCTTTCTTATCCTCGTCGGGCAGCGTGAGGATGAGGCGTTCCATCTTTCGTGCAATATCCACTACCGCCCAGTACATCTGTTCCATTTCTGCCCGCTGGCTGGTGTCATCAACCGTTTGTACCATGCCTCCTGCTGAAAGGAGCGCTTGTATTTCACGATAATCATGCAAAGTGAGTTCACTGTGTAACCTACTTTTCTGAGCCCTGCGACGCGACGTGCTACTCACTTTATCAACAGGAGCAATCAGGTCAACAGCTATTCCCTCTCTCTTAAGCTCCTCTGCCCTCTTTTTCGTCATCTGGCACAGCATCCTCACCTTACCGTCAGGCAAATTGACCAGCCTCAGTGAGCGCATGCCCTTCCTTTTGGATTTATGACCAACACACTTCTGCACCATGACACCGTCAGACTTCCAGTCCTGGCTCCAAATACTGTGCATGGCCTTTGCCAATCGTCTTTTCAAATAATATTTCTTTGGTTCTGGCATATACTAAAATCAGAATAATAATTATTGGGAACTTTCAATCTTGTCTTTTGTTCATAAGAACTCCTTTACCAAACGTTCCGGACTCATACGCATATCCCAAACCGTAGAAATAATAACCTCCCGACGGCGCGGGTAATAATAGTATATCAATTTGAAATTTTTCTTCAATATACATCCTCGATATTCCCGCTTCATGCCTACCAGTAATGGTTCAATGGGATATGATAGAGGCTGTTTTGACAAACGCTTCTCTATTCTCTCCAACTCAGACAAGAAACGCAACATAGTTGTTTGTCCGTAATCTAAATACGACTGTTCCAAAATTTTAGACAGTCTATTCTTTGCTTTGTTACGGACAATTACTGAAGCCATGTCTGATGACTCTGCTTGAAGTCAGAAATAAACTCACTCAAAGGAGTCCAAGCTGAAGGGTTATCCATCTCCCGTTCAGCTTCTATCAGTTCTGCTTTGACTTCTGCTACGGTACGCGGCAGTTCGAAGTCTTGTCCTGGAAACTGACAGTCTTCTGTTTCTATTATCAATTGTTCTTCTTTCATCATCATACTTTTTAGATGGTGCAAAGATAGGAGTTTTATTTTTAACTTCCAAATATTCCTTGTGTTTTTTTGATTCTACTTTGCCTTGGTGACATACCTTGGTGGCAGGGCGCGGATTGGGGCAGCAGGTCAAATTCTTGACCAATTATTTGGAACTTTCAATCTTTTTCAGTATCTTTGCAACATCGTCAGTTAGTCCTTCGTGGGCGGCGGGCGGTCTTATTGTATGAGAAAGACGTTTTCGGACGTCTGTCGTTGTGAAATACAAACTTCGCAAAAGTCAATTCCCACAACAGACAGATGACAACGAGGCGTCTACGTGGTACGTATCTATATACCTTATTATAATATATAGTTCGTACTGGCGTGGGCTAACTGCGTTGTCTATCCTGTGTGGGAAGGGCAATGCGAAGGCCTGTATTTCCAGGATAGGCAGAAGAACAGACACCTACGCCTTTTTTGTATCATAAGCTGAACCTAAAACAAATTACTAACAGCCGAATCAGGGGTGTTTGTTGGCAATTATATTTGGTGACTAGTTATGTCAAAGAAAATCCCAACAATGTTACTGCTTGCAATAGGTGTAATAATGCCTGTCTATTTGAGGTGAATACAGTACATGGCAGAATCGATGCACATAGGAAATCTTATACAGGAGCAGGTGCGGAAGCAGAATATGACTATCAGCTCTTTTGCTAAAAAGTTGTGTTGTGACCGTACGAATGTATATGATATCTTTAAACGTTCTACCATTGACACTGAACTGCTTTATCGAATCAGTAAGGTATTGAATTATAATTTTTTTGATCTTTATACAAAACGACTTGGCAAGGATGTGGAACGATCTGCAACAGAAGTGTTGAGGCTTCTCCAGCAGCTAAAACTTGACACATTCGGATAATCTTCTTACTTTTGCAGAGGTAAAATTTAATAAATAATGCGTATGAAAAGGATTTTAATATCTGTAGTATTAAGCTTTGTATTCGGCTCTATTTATAGTCAAAAAATGAAGCTGAATAATTTGGGAAAGAAAATTGGACAAGGGATGGCCTATTTGGGTTCAACTAATCAGCATATAATTATCCCCTCCCAACTTTCTGTAAATGTACGTACATCAAATGTAAGTACATCTGCTAGTAAAATCCTATTGGCTACTGAAGACCCCCAAAAGTCGCAGAAATTCAAATCTATCACAGAAGATAGACATGTTACCTTTAATGGAAAATGGTTAAACCAACCCATAAATAATCAGGGGGACTTGGCTCGCCGATTAAGATTAACGGCTTCACATGGTTCTTTTAACAGCATTGCCCATTTTGCCTATATGAAGATGGTATCAGATAATAAAGTGCGCATGGACAGTGTGCTGATATTGATAAAAGACATTAAGACAGACTCTGTTGTTGGTACTTTTTGCAAGAAAAAAAGTAATAACGGTGATATGGTTGATTGGAGGTGTCCGTCATATTCTTTTCCTGCTGTCATGCGGGCGGCGACCTATCTGTCAGTATTAGAAAACGGTGGTAGCCCTGATAGTGTAGTTAACACGAAGGAGGGTGTATATGTTGATGTAAAAGGTGACACTATCCGTGAGCACAATTACCAATGGGGTGGCTATGGCATCATGAGTCTGGAACATGGTTTGATGGTTAACTCTGATGTAGCAGCAGTACAATCGTTAGAAAAATTCTTGCCGGAAGGTTATGCTACGCTGGAAGCCTCCCTTAAAAACATGGGACTTCGACATCAAGGCATAATTACAAATTACCAGACCATGTGCCAAGCAACGATGAGTCCTGTTGACATGTTGGATTGGATGGCCAACGTAGCCAAGGGTTATATGCCGGGAGTCAGCAGTGAAAATGTGAAAGCACTCCAACTAGCTCTGTCGCTTCATGTAAAAGAAGGTTTAGGAAAGAAGGCAAATAGTGACAACGTCAAGTCTTGCGGCATCTCATATGTTACCGCTACAGATGCCCTCAACAATTATTACCTTTCATTTATAGGTTATTTTCCATACGAACAACCTTTGTATTGTGTATATGTAGAAATGTATAAAGACGGCAAACCTGCGACAAGCAATTATGCGGCTGAAGTCTATAAGGAAATATCTGAATTGTTGACGCTGAAGAAAAAGAATATTAATAATACCAAACAATGAATAGATACATATTATTATGTCTTTGTTGCCTCTTCGCTACATTATTAAGTAGCGCACAAAGTATGGATGAACTCAATCAAAAAGAGGCAGAACTCAGAATAAGGTTAGAAGAACTGGAATCTTCTGGAGATTCTGCTGAATTCTATAATTGTTACTTTGAGTTATATGCTTGTCTTATGGAGCAAAACAATATAGTAAGAGCCAGTATCTTGGAAAAAATAGACAATACTTTTTATCCAGATAAAAGAAATCTAATCAAGGAAAAGGCAAGAGTTGAGTATGATGTGATGTGGGAGCATGGCAAGGATGTGATTTCATACGCTATTTTGGGCGATTCGTGTCTTTTCGTAAAGTCTGATACAATAGTAGCTGTTCAAAACTATATAAAAGCTGATAGCGTGGCCATGATTTATATGCGTTATCTTTCAGACGATGAGATTGAAACAATGGCTAATGTGAATTATTCCTTGGGATGGTACTATAATAGTGGGAGCAGCGTTGTGCCTGACAAAAAGAAGGCATTGTACTATTTCTTGCGTGCCGCACACCTTGGTCATTCAGAAGCAATGGCTACAGTCGGAGATATATGCAGATTTGATACTATCTTGCCAAGAAGGCTCTTATTGCCTTATTGGTATGTTGAAAACTATCATCAGGCTAATGCCATATATTGGTATAGTAAGGCCTCAGAGAAAGGGCATATTGGGGCACAGTGTGCATTGACCGGATGCTATTATGAGGCTAATGAACCTGACAGCGTTATTCTGTGGGGTACAAAAGAAGGATGTAAGGATTCTACTGATATACAATTGTTGGTTGGTTTGGCTTATTTCAATAAATCTGAGTATGAAAATGCTGTTCCTTGGCTGGAAAAGGTAGCTGTAAAGAAAAATGCTCTTGCAAATTGGCTATTGGCATGTTTGAATGAAAACGTATTCAATGATTCTATTAGAAGTCTTAAATATTTACAAGATGCTGCAGATTTGGGCAGTCCTTATGCTTTGAACGATATGGGGGTTAGGTATTTAGATGGTAAGAAGCATGAAAGAGATTTCAATACTGCAGTCCGTTATTTTCAGCAAGCAGCAGACAAAGGATGTAAAGAAGCATGGTTAAATTTGGGGATTGCATATTATGGGAAAAAATATGGTCATAAAGATCGTGCGCTTGCCGTGTCATATTGGGAAAAAGGTGCAAAAGCTGGCGATTCTGATTGTCAATATATCTATGGTTGTCTTCTGAAAAAGGGAAAGGGCGTGAAAAAGGATAAACAGGAAGCTGTCAGATGGTTCAAACTTGCTGCCCAAAATGGTTCGGAAGATGCAAATAAATATTTGAAGAAAATGGGCATTGAATACGAACAGCCTGCAATTGGTAAACAAAGTTTTAGTAAAAATGTTCGTGTAACGGATGTTGATGGTATCGGCATTACGTTTGTGGAAGAATAAAAGGCAGGAAAGTCCTGTCTCATATTAACCTCTTAAAAAACAAAAATATGAAGAAACTATTTGTTTTCGTATTGATGGTAACAGCAGTCATAACTGCAAATGCTCAGACAAGCTGGCCGCAAGGAAGCTGGCCTGTAAATGCTGTTCTCCAAAATCCCAGCTGGCCAAGCGACAACAATATTGTAAGCTGGCCTTTGGAGGAGCATCATGTGAATAAGCAAAGCAGCGTGGAGAGCTGGCCCACTTGCTAACTCTAATAGTGGAGTCTGAGGATAGAGCCTCGGACTCTACTAGCCTTCAGGAATTAATTGAGAATAACAAATATAGCGAAATATATTATGGATAAACGATTAATTACAATACTATTAATGATTATTGCATTTGCAGTATACGCACAAAGTAGTAATGAATACCAGATAAATAATATTAACACAGATGACAATGACACTTATTTGGGACAGATTACAGTGTATAAATATAGAATAGAAACACATTCTTATAACGATGGAGTTATGCGTCCTACTGCAATTGGTTCTGAATTTGTCGCTTCTCTATATTCGACAAATGTTGGAAATAAAAATTATTTTAAAATAGTAATAGATGGGCAGACATTTTCTGTCATTTCAAATCCATTTAATGGAAGAGTTTCTCCAGAAAATTACTATACAGCTTATCTATTGAAAAATGAGCATTATGTTTCTAATCCTCAATGTCCTTATATGGCAGGTCCTTATTTTCTGTCATTGCCATTTGACCAGTCTAATGAATCTGTAGTTTCATCTGTAAAAACGCAAGAAGCATCGTCGGTTCAAAAGAATCAACAGAATAAGGAGCCAGAATGGACAGCCATGGGAAAAGTAAAAGCTGTTTCTGATATACGGACAAGAAGAAATAGTGGCGAAGATGATGTTGTGTATGATGAAGAGAACGCTTTCCTTTATTCTGCTTTTGATGGGAAAAGAATGAAATATAAACTTGTCATTGCCCGAAGTGGTGAGCAATACGATGTATATCAAAATAGCAGTTACAATGGAGCAATAATTAAATGGAGTAATAATGGAAAATATGTTCAATATTTACCAAGTTTAAGTGAGATGTATACTCACCATGCTGGTGGCTATTATTTTAATGTCGACTCTACACGTTAAGAAAAGTGTTATAGAATGAAAAAACTCTATTACAGAATGAAAGAATAAAGATACTGTGTTATATTGTTTTTTGTTGTAGTCTGATTTTCACTTTCATAAAACTTTGAAATGATATGGAAAATAGTATAAAAAATATTGTCCTTTTGACTTCCATGGGAGTCCTTATTGGTGTAGTAGGTGTTATTGGCTATTTTTATCAGATAAGATGGTTGATGATTGCATGTGCTGTGGTTTGTCTATTTCAATTGCTTCTTAATATTTTTATGGGACTCCTTCAAGACTATACTTATCCTTTTTTATCTGTGTGTATTCTTGTCGGTTACTATCTTGCAGGTGAAATAGTTGATGGCGTTTGTCTCGGATTCTGTTTATACTATTCTTTAGCAATACTTTATATGGGTGTCTTGGCTGTTGTACCCTTTCAGATAATCATGATTATAGTTCCTTTAATCTCTTTAATAGCGTTCTTTGTCAACGAGGAACACCTGTTTATTGCTACAGCATTATTCTGTACCATAAATTATCATATTGCGTATTTTCGTGGTAAATTACCACATTTTGCGATGGATGTCCTTTTATGGGCTATAGCATTTGGAGTGATGTTCATGTTACAACGAAATTCTGATTCATACTATTCTGTAAAATTAATCAAAGGTGTACTTTGGGGCAGCTCTGCTTATTATATCGTCGTTGCCATGTATGCCTTTTATCGCATCCGTAATAATAAAGAATAATGGCAGAATTATGCTGATAATGTGTGAAAGGATTTTTAATACGTATTTCTTAATTAACATGTATGAGGGAGAAGCCGAAACCCTTAAAGAGTAGGCACAACTAATTAAATTAAAAATATGAAAAAAACAGTTTTAGCATTAGTGACTTTATTGCTTACGGTGAATTCGTTTGCAATAGCCAGTTGTCCGACCGATAGTTGTCCTATTGCCTCTTGGCCAGACACATGTCAGTTTATTCTCTCTAATGAAAATGTAACCGATGATGACGGTTGGATTCTTGTTGGAGAAGTTCGTCTGCATTATTGGCGTAATGCGGAAGGAGATTTAATTGCTGATCTTTATATCAGAGAAGTTGCTCACAAGATAATCTATCGTATACAATATAATGGGAAGTTTTATGCTGTGACGAAAGATGATCGTGAAGATACAAAATATTGGGTCAACGTTGACCAGAAGTCTTATTTTTTTAATGTTCAATAAACTAAGGAACTATGAAACGCGGATTACTAATAATTATGACTATAGCGATGTCTGTATTTCCAGTCATGGCACAAAATACATTGAGCATTAAGGTCGACAAACAGAAAATGCTTGACCGTTTCTTGTCTTATGTGAATATAGAAAGCCAGTCGATTGACGAACCGGACATGTCATCATTCCCGATGACAGAAGGACAAAAGGCCATAGCCCAACATATATATAATGAGGTGAAAGGTTTTGGTGGTAAGAATGTCAAAGTTACGCTATCTGATGACTACTATGTCTATGTTGATATTCCTTCAAACATCAAGAGGAAAGTCCCTTCTGTCCTGTTTCTTGCTCACCTTGATGTGACACCAGAGGCACCTGGCAAGGGTATCAAGCCAATTGTTCATCGCAAATACGACGGTGGTGATATTGTGTTGCCTGCTGGCATTACGCTTAGTCCGAATACGCCACAAGGAGCACACTTAAAAGATTTAGTAGGGAAAACGATAGTTACCAGTGACGGTTCCACTTTGCTTGGCGCTGATGACAAAACGGGTTGTGCCATTTTGGTTACGATGGTAGAGGAACTTATCAAGAACCCGAAGTTCAAACATGGACGTGTAATGGTTGCTCTGAGCCAAAACGAGGATGTGGGCAAAGCTGCTTTAAGATACGAGCCTGGTGTGTTTGGTAATAAACCTGACATTGTGGTTGATGTGGATGGCGACACCTACGATGAAATTTCTATCGCTAACTTCTCTGCTATTGGGCAAAGCTATTACTTCAAGGGTAACAAGGCACACCCCAGTAACGGAAAGGAGAACAAATATGCCGACGCGTTAACAGCTGCTGCCTATTTCATTGGTCTGGTGCCTCCAGAGCTTCATCCCAGTGCAAGTGAAGGAATGCAAGGCTATGTTCATTGCTACTCTATGACACATCCTTTAGACGGAACAGGTAAAACAATAACCAGCGACTATGTGGTGAAAGTACGTCTGAGGTATTTCGACCAAAAGGATGGTGAATACCAAAAACAACTGGTAACTGAGAACTTACGTAAAACACAAAAGGCTTTCCCGTTTGTTGAGATGAGAAAAACAGACGATCAGATGCAATATGAGAATGTGGGCTATACCATGCCAGACTATGTACCAGCTTTGGTTCAAAAGGCAGCTCAAGATGCAGGAATGAATATGAGAACGAAATATGCCCGTGGCGGTACCACCTCTGCCATGATGGTGGCTCGTTTTCCTAATGAGACTTGTGGTGGTAGTGATTTTTACAGTGGTCAAAATGCTGAACACTCCCAATACGAGTGGTGTTGCATCGAGGAAATGATGCAGTTGGTTGATGTGATAGAGAATATGATTAAAGCAATAATAGCTCTGTAAGTAATAATCATTGAACACTAATTATAAATAACATGGAAAGAGATATTTATTGGTTTTTAGGAGCTCTGTTCTATTTGCTAATGATAGCGTTTTTTGTATGGGCTATATTGGGAAATGTTAATGTATCGTCAACATATGATGGTTGGACTCCTGACTATCCGTGATAAGTTTGTTGAAAGAATAATTTGTATATAGTGATAGAGTACAGTTATGTTGACAGACTTGTCGTTAGTCCGTCGTGCGATGTTGGTCTGAATTAACAGATGCTTGCAGCAAAAGGATAAGGTGAAGGTGGCGGTCGCTGAGGATATGGATGTCAGCTGTAGTTTGTATATGCCCAGTTTTGTGTCCTTCAATGCTACCACACCAGTTCGTCGCTGTAGGTGTCGAAGGTGAGGGGGGCGGTCCAGCCGCATTCTCGGCAGACTTCGGTGATTTTTTGCTCGATTTTTGGGGTGATGGGGAGGTCGCCACGGCGATAGCGATAATACATGACGCGTGAGAAATCGTTGACAAGTTGTGACCTAATGGCTACTTCCATGTGTCCTGTCATTGCTTCGTAGAAGTGAGTCATGCCTCGTGGAATACGTTGCTTCTTGTCGCTGCGGTAGCCGGGACAGGTGTCGCTGCCTGCACCGGGGTGGTTGGGGTTGAAGCAGTTGACGGTGTACAGCCTTTCCGGCACGTAACGGCCTACCTGCCAGCGCAGACAGTGTTCGTGTAAGGGGCATTCATTATTGAAGCACACGGTGTAGTTCCGGGCTTTGTCTTTTAGAATGTTTTCGTCAATCATAGGAAT
>JAEEGL010116478.1_pt1 | contig 10150 bp, 6 predicted proteins | sample 9134231 | NCBI WGS metagenome assembly JAEEGL01 (sample SAMN16246548, study PRJNA631951) | gut metagenome | biome: gut microbiome; feature: rumen; material: fiber-attached | host: Bos | place: Iran: Karaj | collected 2018-10
TAGAGCCAGCCCTCCTCGGGATAGCGGGTGAGCTTCGCGCGCGTGCCGTTCACGTAGAAGTCGGTGAAGTCCGCCTCACCGGGCAGGGGAGCGGAGAGGCATTTCGCGCCGTTGTAGGTGTCCCACGCCCAGCCGTCGACCTTCACGCCGCCGATGACGCGCACGTCCGCGCCGGGCTCCGGCTCTATGGTGACGCGCGTCACGGACGGGCCGATCTTCACGGTGCGGGGGAGCATGTGGATGCCGGCCAGGAGCCGCACGGTGATCGGCTGTCCGACGCCCGTGCGCCGCAGTCCGGCGATCATCGAAAAGGCCACTTCGAGGGAGGGGAGGGGCGCGCCGGCGGACGACGGGGTCCGTTCCGTGCCGCTCAGAGCGTTTCCGCCGTTCGGGGAGACAAAGAGCGTGGTGATTTCGTTGTAAGCGATCATGATGTCCTCCTGAGAAAAAGGGGACGGGAGTCGCTCCCGTCCCCGGTTGATCCGTCAGCCGTTGATCTGTGCGTAAACGGCGGGATTGTACGTGATCCCGTCGGTATAAGACTTGACCATCTCGTCGTAATCCGCGTTCTTCAGGGCGGATTCCACGGCGTTCTGCCAGGCGGCCTTGTCCCCTTCGCCGACGTAGTACATCAGGTGCCAGCCGGTGGACGCGGCTTCGATCAGGCCGTGATCGCCGGGCTTGCGGCTCTCGTCGAAGAGCCAGTCGTTGAACTCGGTGACCATGTCGCCGTACGCAACGTTCTCATAGAGACCGCCGTTCTCGACGGAACCTGGATCCTCGGAATAAACGGGGACCATCTCGATGAACTTCTCTTCGGTGAAGCCTGCCGCTTCCCATTCGGCATAGGCGGCGTCGGCGGCGGAGGAGTCCTCGTGGTTGTCGTGCTGGAAGAGGATGTGGCGGATGTCGCGGGTCTTCTGCTCGTCGCGGTACGGTTCCTTGGTGAGGAGGTAGACCGTGTAGGTCGTCGCGCCTTCTTCGCCGTCGATCTTGCTCTCGCCGGCCTTCGCGGAGAACGCCCAGTCGGAGACCGAGGGGATCGAGGAGGCGAGGGCGTGGCGGTGGTAAGCGTTTGCCACAGCCGCTTCGACGGAATCCTCGGTGGTGCCTTCCTTCGCGGCGAGCGCGCGGAGCGCATCCTCAAATGCGGACGCCGTGGTCGCGGCGGCGAGGGTCTTGGCGGCCTCGTATGCCTTCGCGGAGTTCTCGGCGGAGGTGGAGGTCGGGTTCTCGTTCTCGTCGTATTCCGCGAAGTCCGTGGCATAGAGCGTGTAGGAATAGTAGTCCACGCCCTCGAAGGTCGACGCGTTCTCGCTGTAATACGCCTCGATCTCGTCGTCGGTGTAGGAGAGGGAGTCCATGTAGGTGTTGTAGTACTTCTGGGCGAGGGCGTTGAGCTCCATGCACTTCTTCACGTCGCCGACGCTTACCGGATTGGACATCGTCATGAGCAGGTAGGTCTTCGTGTTGTAGCCGTAGGCCTTGGCAGCGGCGTCGAGGGCGTCCATGTTCGCGTCGATCGCGGCTCTGTCCTCGTCGTCGAGGGTGACGCCGTTGGCCTTCGCGCCTTCGCAGAGCGCCAGCATGTTGCCGACATAGCTCTCGGTCATGGACATGAAGTAGTCAAACCAGGACCCGCCGTCCGAGAGGAAGGAGCAGGCCTGGGACTTCAGGGAGGTCCCCGTCTGGATGCCGAGATAGCTGAAATACGAGTAATAGTTCTGGTACTGCGTATTGTAGAAGTATGCCATCATCGTGCCGGAGACCTTGAAGTTCTCGGACGAGGCGGCGGTCTTCGCGCGCAGGATCACGCCGGAATCGTAGAGGCGGTTGTAGACGACCAGCCCGGCCACGAGAATGACGGCGAGGATCACGCATGCCGTGATCAGGATCGATTTTTTCTTTTCCTTCGTCATGTTCTGGAAAAGCTCCTTTCAAATGCTGTGAGAATTCGGGATGTACCGGGATATTATACCACACGGAAAACCGGATTGCAAGCCTTTTCGGGAGGCTTTACAGAAATCGGCGCAGTTATTCACCGGGATTTCACATCCGGTGGCAGGGAAAGCTCCATGGCGCAGACGGCCCGCCGGACTTCGAAGCCCGCGGCCTCGTAGATGCGGTGCGCCGGGCCGTCCGATCCCGTGAAGAGGGTCATGTAATCCGCGCCGAGCGCGCGCAGCCCTTCGCAGAGCGACGCGAAGAGGGCCGCACCGAGTCCGCGCCGCCGGTAATCCGGGTGGATGCCGATCCCGGCGAACCAGCCCCGGCCGTTCTCCGTGCGCCGCATCGGTCCGGCGAATCCGCACACGAACGCCCGGCCGCCGTTTTTCGCGCGCGCCTCGGCCCGCTCGTCCGCCGCGATCATCACGGGCAGGGGCGCGGGGGAGGCTTCGTTCGCCGCGAGGGTCCGCCGCCAGTCGTCGCTGCCGAGGGCGTCCGTGAGGGGGGCGAAGGAGCCGTCGGACGCGGGATTCCACAGCCGCACCGCGAGGCCTGCCGCCGCGTTCTCTTCGATCTTTTCCCGGATGCCGTCCGGGATCCGGAAGTCCGCGAGGGGACGCAGATAGACGTTCATGCGGGCGAAATCCCGCCATCCTTCGGCGAGGAGGAAGGCGTGAAGGGGGGAATCCTCCGGTACGCCGGGCAGTCCGGGGTGCTCGAAACGACCCGGTCCGGGCAGACGCCAGCGGAGGAGGCAGGGATTATAAAATACCCAGCGGAGCCGCTTCCATGCGGGATTTTCCGCGCGCATTGCCGCGATGAGTTCGGAAAGGAGCGCGCGGCGCGTGCCGTCGTCCGGGGCGAAGAGGACCGTCAGATAGGCGGTTTCCGAGCCCGGGACCGTGTTTCCGGCGGCAAATCCGGCGTCGACGGCGCCGTTATGCGCGAAAACGGCCGATTTTACCGCGCAAATGCCGGGATCGGGCAGGGGATGCCCCGGCAGAAAGAGCGCGGCCGCTTCCGCTTCCCCGATCGGGAGGAGGCAGTCATCCGGACGGAGGCGGTTGTACGTCTCCGCGGCCCGGCGGGCGTCTGTTGGGGTGGCAGGTTGATATTTCATACAAACCTCCGCGCATGCAAATGGGTGCGTTTTCCATCCCGCGCGACGGCGGACGCCCGGAAACCCCTGTTTCCACAGGACTTTTCCACAGGCTGTGCATAACTGCGCGCGGGAAACGGAGAACCGCGGGGAAAACCGGGAAAACGACGGTTGTTTTTTCAAACTTTCGCAATTCGTCGTTCATGAATGCGAAAATCCGCCCCTTCCGGCGAGGATACGGGGGCGGATTCGGCATTCAGAAGGAGAGTTCGGCGACGACGGGGCAATGGTCGCTCGCGACGACCGCGTGCACGTGCACGTCCTTCACCGTCACGGCCTTTGACGTATAGATGTAATCGATCAGATCGGCGGGAGCGTGGGACGGATGGCTCAGCTCGCCGCGGGAGGTGAGGAGGGAATGCGTCTCGTTGAGAGAGGCGTCGAGGGGGGCGAGGACCGGATCGTCCGGCGTCACGTTGAAGTCGCCCATCAGCGCGAAGGGAAGGGACTCCTCCGCTGTCAGCGCGGCGGCGAGGGAGGCGGCGTGCTCGGCTTCGACGTGCGAGAGGCCGAAGTGCGACGCGTACACGGCAAAGCGTCCGCCGTCCGGAAGATCGATCACCGCGCGCAGGATCGAGCGGGGCTCGAAGCGCGGCGCGTCGGCCTTGGCGGCGGGATCGGGGATCCGGAAGACCTTCGCCTCGACGATCGGCCAGCGGGAGAGGACGGCGTTGCCGTAGGGATTCCACCCGCCGACATAGAACGAGCGGCCGAAGAAGCCGTGATAGCCGAGCATGGCGGCCATGGCCTCGGTCTGCGCGGTGTAGTCGGGATGCGCGCCCCGTCCGCGGACCTCGTTCATGCCGATGATGTCGGCGTCCGCGTCCCGGATGACGTCCGCCATGACGGAGAGGTCGATCCGGCCCGGATTCGATAGATGCACGTGACCGTGCTGGATGTTGAAGGTCATGACTCTGATGTCCATGAATATCTCCCTGAAACCCGGCGTTGCCGGAAAGATGGTGGGGTTCGCGCCGCTCAGAACCGGATCTCGGCGGCTTCCCCGAGCCGGCCTTCGCCGAGGAGCGTCCCGTCGGAGCGCAGGACACGCCAGCCGTCCCGTCTGACTTCGACGCCGAAGACAGCTCCGAACGCGCGGATGTTCCCGAGGGTGAGGTGATCCAGCCCCGCGGGGAGGCTCGGCTTTACGGTGCAGGAGGCGATCCCCGTCGGCGTCATGTCGATGAGGCCTTCGAGGATGACCTTGCAGAAGAGCGCGCTCTCGCCGGAGAGGTGGCGGCGTCCGCCCTCGGGATAGGCTTCGACGGCGTAGGGGACGCGCTCGCCGAGCAGGCGGTTGTTCACGTAGCGGTCGAGCAGCTCCCACGCGCGGTCGGTGTACCCGGAGGCGAAGATCCCGCGCAGGGTGTAGAGCGTCGAGCGGTCCCAGACGGTCTCCGAGCCCTCGGCGGTGAGAAATCCGTCGGGACGCATGAGATAGTCCGAGGTCAGGGCGCCGACGGTGGCCTCCGCGCGGTCGTAGATCCCGACGCAGAGCGGCATCGAGATCCAGGAGCGCAGCACCTCGCAGCCCTCGTAGTACCGATAGGCGGGAAAGCCGTGGATCGTGCTGCCGAAGAAGCGCTCGATCGCGTCCCGGAGCGCGGCGGCCCGTTCGCGGTAGATCCCGCCGTCCTCTCCGAGAACCTCGGCGAGGGAAGCGGCGGCGAAGAGACCGGCGCAGCAGAGCGTCGAGGTGCAGAGGTTGGCGTCGCCGGAGGGGAAGCGCCCTTCGAGCTCGTCGCGGTCCGAGGCGATGACGCCCGCCGCGTTCTTTTTGCGCTCGCAGTATTCGGCGCACCAGCGGATCGCGGGCCAGAGCTCCTCGGCGACGGCGCGGTCCCCGACGGTGAGGGCAAAGCGGGACGCGCCGTAGAGGTACATGGCGGCGTCTCCCCGGTCCCCCGCGCCGTTCCAGTAATCGATGCCCTCCGCGATGACGGAGGAGGGAATCGGCTCGTAGCGGTCGGACATGAAGGGCATGTACATCCGGTAGGCGTTGAGGCTCGCTTCGATGAGGTCCCGGTCGCCGGTATAGGCAAAATACGGCCCCGCGTATTCGACCTGGTCGTTGCACCATGTCGCGGCATAATAGGAATAGCCGCCCGGGGAATGGATCAGGCCGTATTTCGTGTCGAACACGGATTCGCCCGCCCGCAGCTTCGCGAAGCGGAACATCAAGTCGAGCGCGCGGTTCCCGGTCTCGAGCGTCAGGGGCGCGGTCAGCCGGTCGATGTTCTCATATCGGCGGCGCAGCTCGGTTTCGGGATCGTCGAAGAGGGCCTCTTCGTTCGCGAGGCGTCCGGTGACGGCAATCCACGCGGTGAACGACGCGCCGGGGGCGAGCGGACCGAGGTGGGAGCCGAGATCGGTCCTGATCTCGCAGATGTTGATCCCCATCGGGCCCATGGTCTGGTCGACCTCGCCGTCCAGCGCGGTCGCCGCGAGCTCCACGGGTTCCGCACCCGCGTTCGTCACAGTCAGCAGCTCGTACGCCGCGCGGTATTCGACCGAGGGGAAACAGATCCGGCGGATCCGGAGCGCGCCGTCCTTCGATTCCGTCGTGAGCTCGAGAGTGCCGTTGAGCTTGACGCGGGTGAGGACTTCCTTCACCGGTACCGCGCCCTGACGGCTGTCCCTGTTCAGAACGGCCGGACGCGGCCACTTTTCCGCGGGGATGTCCATCTGATAGGTGGCGTGGGTGTTGTTCGGGCGGAGCCGGAGGGAGGGGAAGACGGGGTGATGCCCGAGGGTGAAGCCGTCCTCGTCCGTGCCGTATTTCACGACGAAGGCGCAGCCGTATCCGGCCATTTCGATGTCGTCCGTGTGGCATTCGCCCGGCTTCACGTCCCAGACGACGGCGTTTTCGGTTTCATGGATGTGCCAGCGCATGATCGGTCCTTTCTGCACGTCTGCTCAGTTGATCGTATAGATCATTCCGGTGTCCGCGTCGTCCCGCGTCAGCTCGCTGACCGGCGTCTCCGGGACGAACGCGGGCTCCTCGACCTTGTCGTGCGGCAGGCCCGCCTTGTCGAAGAGCCGCCCGATCGCCGCCATGTAGCCGTCGTAATCCTTCAGGAAGGACATGCCGTGGTCCGCCTCCTCGCTCGTGAAGAACTCGGCGAAGGGCAGAAGGTTCCCGTCCTTGTCCTCGAGGGACTTGATGTTCTCCTCGCTCATGGCATAGGGCACGAAGCCGTCCTTGTGGCCGTGCGCGATCAGGATCGGGATCGGATGCGGATAGAGGGACTTGTCCGAGAGCTTTTTGAGGGCGTCGGTCGCGGAGATCTTGTCGAGGTCGTACTTCGCGAGCAGCTTCGTCCAGAGCCGTCCGCCGTAGTAGATCGGGAAGGTCGGCAGATGCATGTGCTTGTGCAGTACGGAGCGGCAGATCGCGCCCGGCGTGGTGTAGCCGCAGTCCGCGATGATCGCCTTCACGTTGTCGGGATAGCCGACGCCGCAGCCCAGCATGACGGTGCCCGAGCCCATCGAAACGCCGTCCATCACGACCGGGAGGCCGGGCCAGCGCTGCTTGATGTAGTTCGCCCAGTCGACAACGTCATACCGCTCGAAGGCGCCGAAGCAGACGTTTTTGCCCTCGCTCCTGCCGTGGCCGCGCTGGTCGATCAGGAAGAGGGAATACCCCATGTCGTAGACCGGCTTGACCGCGCCGCTGAAATCGCCGAGGGAGGAGGAGCGGTAGCCGTGCACCATGACGAACATGCCGCGGGCCTCGGGGTGCTCGAACACGCGGGCCGTGAGCTTCAGGCCGTCGCGCGCGGTGATCGTGACGAACTCCGCGAGCCGCCCCTTGACGAAGGCCTCTCCCTCCTTCATGCGGGCGAAATCCTCGTCGGATTCGCTGTCGCGCTTGGACATGGGGAGCTCCCAGCATTTGTTCTGGCGTTTATCATCGCGCCGGATCGCGACGCGGTACATGAAATACCCGCCGATGAGATAGACGAGGAAAAGGAGAACGGCGACGGCGCCGAGGGTCCAGAGGACGATGTGCATAGCAAGCGGCATGGTTCACACTCCTTTGATCATATCGAGAAATTCTTCTTCGCTGAGGACCGGGATGCCGAGCTCGTTCGCCTTCGTGAGCTTCGAGCCCGCGTCCGATCCCGCGAGGACATAGGTCGTCTTTTTCGAAACGCTGCCCGCGGTTTTGCCGCCGTTCTGCTTGATGAGGGCAGAGGCCTCGTCCCGCGTCATGGAGGGCAGGGTCCCCGTCAGAACGAACGTCATCCCGGCGAGCTTCTCCGAGGCGGGCCCGTCCGGCACGGCATCGGCGGGGAGCGCGGTCACGACGCCGGCATCCCGCAGCTTGTCGGCGAGCCGCCGCGTCTCGGGCAGGGCGAAGAACTCGACGACGGTTCTGGCCGTGATCTCTCCGATGTCCGGGATGTCCGCGAGCGATCCGGCATCGGCGTCAAAGAGCGCGTCGAGGGAGCGGAATCTTCCGATCACCGCCTCCGCCGCCGCCTCTCCGACGTGGCGCACGCCGAGCGCGTAGAGGAGCCGGGCCGGACCCGCCGTCTTCGAGCGTTCCAGCGCGGCGAGGAGGTTTTCCGCGGATTTGTCCCCCATCCGGGGCAGCGCGGCGACGTCCTCCTTTTTGAGCGTATAGAGGTCCGCGGCGTCCGCGATCAGGCCCTCGTCGATAAGAAGCCTGACGAGCGCGGGGCCGAGCCCGTCGATGTTCATCGCACCGCGGCTCGCGAAGTGGGAGATCCCCCGCTCGAGCTGTGCCGGGCAGGCGGGATTCTGGCACCGGAGCGCGCCGCTGTCCCCCTCCTCGGAGTCCCAGAAGAGGCGTTCGCCGCAGGACGGGCAGGTTTCGGGGAAGGCGTAGGGAATCTCGTCCCCCGTGCGCGCCTCCCGGACCGAGCCGATGATCTCGGGGATGATGTCGCCCGCCTTCTGCACGATGACCGTGTCGCCGAGGCGGATGTCCCGCTCGCGGATGACGTCGATGTTGTGCAGGGTCGCGCGGGAGACCGTCGTTCCGGCCAGCCGCACGGGCTCGAGGATCGCGAGCGGCGTGAGGACGCCCGTTCTGCCGACGTTCGCGCGGATCTCGAGCAGTCGGGTCCGCTTCTGCTCCGGCGGATACTTGAACGCCGCGGCCCATCTCGGGGTCGAGGGATTCTCGCCGACGATCCGGCGCTGGGCGAGGGAATCGATCTTCACGACCGCGCCGTCGATGTCGTAGGCGAGCGCGCCGCGTTCCTCCCCGATCTGCCGGATCGCGCCGATCACCTCGTCGGGGGAGGCGGTGAGGGCGCGGATGGCGATGCGGTGGAACCCGAGCGCGCCGATCCTTTCGATGGTCTCGGCGTGGGTCCGTGGCTCGCGGCCGTCGGTCCAGAGCGCCCCGGTCTGATAGTTGAAGACGAAGATATCGAGGTGCGCCGCCGCCGTTTCCTTCGGATCGAGCCTGCGGAGGGAGCCCGCCGCCGCGTTCCGGGGATTGGCGAAGAGGCGTTCGCCCGCGGCTTCCTTTTCCCCGTTGATGCGCTCGAAGACCGAGCGGGGCATGTAGACCTCCCCGCGGACCGTCAGATCGAGCGGCTCCGGGAGGGTGTGCGGGATCCCCGCGATGGTGCGGATGTTCTCCGTCACGTTCTCGCCGACCGTGCCGTCTCCGCGGGTCGCGCCGAGGGTGAGGCGTCCGGCCTCGTAGGTCAGCGAGACGGAGAGCCCGTCGATCTTGGGCTCGACCGAATAGAGGATCTCCTCCGGCGGGATCCCCGCGTCGAGGAGGGTTTTCGTCGTGCGGTCGAGGAAGGCGCGCATCTCGTCCTCGGAGAAGACGTCCGAGAGGGAGCCCATCTTCACGGGATGGGTGATCTTCTCGAATTTCTCCGACGGCGCGCCGCCGACGCGGTGGGTGGGGGAGTTCGGATCGTCGAGGTCCGGGTGCGCGGTCTCCAGCTGCTTCAGCTCCTCGAAGAGGGCGTCGTATTCGTAGTCGGACATCTCCGGGGCGTCCTGATTGTAGTAAAGCTCCGACGCGCGGGTGAGGATGCGGCGCAGCTCTTCGGCACGCCGGCGGAGGTCCTTTGTTTTGTCAGCCATGGCGGTTCCTTTTCCGGGTCTTTGATGCGTTCGATGGATTGATTCTATTGTAACACACCGCCGGGCGATTTGCAAGGGGGGCGGGAGGAAAACAGGAAAAAGGGGCTGTCGCATTTCCTCCTGAAACGGAGAAGTGCAGCATCCCCTTTGTTGTTCTGGATAAGAGCCGAGCGACGGTGCTGAGGATCATGGCTGCGCACCGACTGTCATGTGTCATTGCGAGGAGCAGGTCCCGAGACCTGCGACGTGGCAATCCGCATCCCCTGTATGAGGGAAGCCATGAAGAATGGCTGTTCGTTCATGAAGGAGTACGGATTCCCACGTCAGCGCCTTAAGGCCCTTCCTCGGAATGACACCATCAAGTGCAGCTTCACGCCCCAATGCTTTTGCGACAGCCCCTTTCCCATTGCACCCAACCACCGGTTGAATCGAAGCGGAGCTTTTGAAACGGATGTTATCTTGACTTTTTCTGCGGAATCTGGTATTCTGAATGCAGATGATATGGGAGGTAACATTTATGGAACAAAAAGAAATCGCAAAAAGAATTCTGGATCGGAGGAAAGCGCTCGGACTGACACAGGAACAGCTCGGCGAACGGCTCAACGTGACCGGACAGGCAGTTTCGAAATGGGAGACGGCCGCCGCGCTGCCGGATGTCCTGCTGCTGCCTGAATTGTGCCGCGCGCTGGAGATCTCCTTTGACGAGCTTTTCGGCACAGATACGGATGACAGACGCATTTCGCCGGCGAATCCCTGGAGCCGGATCGGCGGAATGAAGGAAAGAGAAAGGACTTACGCCGTCGCGGAAGTGGCGATGCGCATGTTTTCGCGTTCCGGAGAGGCGGTCCCCACGGCCGGGATCTACTGCTCCGCCAGCCCCGATGATTTCCTTATCGCCGACACGGACGGCATGTGCTTTGCGCTTGCGGGGAAGGAAGTCCGGCAAAAGATCATTAACCTCGA
>JAEEGL010256946.1_pt1 | contig 10150 bp, 6 predicted proteins | sample 9134231 | NCBI WGS metagenome assembly JAEEGL01 (sample SAMN16246548, study PRJNA631951) | gut metagenome | biome: gut microbiome; feature: rumen; material: fiber-attached | host: Bos | place: Iran: Karaj | collected 2018-10
CGCCCCCTACCGACCCCCGCGCGTCTGGGGGCGCTGCCCCCCGTCCCCCGGTTTTGTTTCTACACATGCTTTAGTGCGACGCTAAAACGCCCTCCATGGCGTTGTACCGTCGCCCCGCCAACGTCGTGTTGTCGGGAAATGCTTTAGCTAATCACGACGGCCTGCGGCCGTAATGCTTGGTTCTGGGCAGATACACATTTCACGTATAAAGTCAAGCCTAGGGCTGAACAGTTACTTGTTTTTACTAACAGTTCAGCTGTACATAAGCCCGTTAGAAGTCTCAAATGTTGCGTTAGCAATTGGGGACAGCAGAGCCGTCGCATCCTAAAAATGCTTGACATTCTCGTACCTTCAAAAAAAAGATGGATGCTTGAGGCAAAAGCCCTGAAAGGGCGACAGTGTACAGCCGGGGGTGCAGCGTTAGCGGAACCCCCGGTTCATAGATTTCCAAGGATTCTAGCCCTGAAAGGGCGACAGAAAAGAACATACCCGAATAGAATGCGACGGTTCTAGGGGGGAATCCATCTCATTTGGTTGACGCGTATGGCCGCAGGCCATAGCGGCAACCGGCCGGCGTATCGACGTCAGTCGATAGCGGGCCGAACTAGAGTAAGGAGATCCACATAAACACGCTCGAAATCAGTCCCACGATCAGTGCGGCAATGCCCACTTTCAGAATGAGCGGCGATCCAGGCAGCGCATCATTCTTTTTATTGCCTTTCGCGGCTTCGTCAAACCATTCCGCCTGGCGGCGGACACGAATGCGGTGAGCTGCAGCGCCAAAGCTGATAATTCCAACACATAACCAGATGATAGCAAAGATGTAGTATTTGCGCTGTGCACTACGTTTTTGGGCTTCTAATGCGATTTTGTCAGTTTCGAGTGAGTTTGCAATTTCATGAATATGGGGATGATGCTGGGCCGCAAGGCGGTTCATCAGATATTTTCGGAGCTGAACGCGGGCAGCAATGGTTCTGGGGTCTTCGCTGCCATCCTTATACTTTACTGTTAAAAGCGGTTTTATGATGGAAGCAACCAGAAATATCTCATACTTTTCCTGAAGTTCGGCATGTTTAATAATATTATTAAATGCTGAATATGTATAATTCCTATAGGTTTGCGCTTCCTCCGCGTGGTTGAGTTCGTGAATTTTTATATAATCCTGATATATCGCGCTGAATTCCTCGTTCAGAACAGCCTCACGCCGCTCTGGCAAGGTGCGATCCGGATGCCTGATTTCACTGCTCATGATCATGGCAATCGTCTGTGTATCATCGTTATCTTGCGGATCTTCGGATGTACTGAAACGCGCATAGATAATTTTGGAATAATTTAGATTGTTATACTTTTGATAGACTGGATCGAGTTCCACAATATCGCCTATTTCACTGGCCCGGATGAACTGGCGGCAGAACCATGCATAGCCAATAAAATAGTCGATATAGATACCTGTCCGCTGACCAACCTGCGTGATGCGGACCTTCGGTTTTTCACTGCTCAGAGCCATAATGCGGTTTTCACTGATGTCGATATGAAACGATTTTGGCTTGGGCGCAAATGATACATTCAGCACATCATCACCTGCTGTGATTTTAAAATCGGTCTTTTGGTTCACCTTAAAAAACAGCGATGTGACACCGGATAAATCCGCCTGAACAATCATTGGCTTGGCATCGGGCGGTGCATTCTGAAGCTCCACCTTGATTTCGCCTTCGTATGGCACGCCATCGTGGATATCGACAAAAAGCACCTCGTTGGGGCGATCCGGCGCAAATTCAGATAATGGATAAACCCCTAGTTCGCTGCCTGGCAGATATTCCCCAAACCAAAACCGGCTCGTCTGGTATTCGCTCATATCGTCAAAACTGAATTGATAAGAATCGGACTGGTTAGCGGTTGAAAGGCGATTTTTCTCGATGAATTCTTCATCCTGTTGAGTAAGCTGCCACGTCATTAACTTGCGGGTATTCAGCAACTCGACCTTTAAACGTTCATTGCGCTCTTTCAATTCGGGCATTCGTAATACGTCAAATCCCCACGATGGTAGTTCAACATTATTATATTCCTGTGGCTGATTATCTTTGTACCACCCGATGAAGATGGAATTTGAGTTAAATTCTCGGTCTTTGTTGTCAAGGTCTGAAACCCGCACCATCGCCTCGTTGTTCTCTGTAAGTGACAACCAATCGGACGCCGCTACCGAGATGCTGTATTGTATATGCTTATTTTCAGCGCTCACAATCGCTGAATATATGCCACCCAACACGCCAAAATAAACAATTAAAAGGATGATTACTGTAAAAGGACTGTCATAAAATGACGTTTTAAATTGACCATTAATTTCTGGATTATTATCTGTCATCTGATTTCCCCGTTCACAGAAACGATATGCCTACATTAAAGTAGCAAAAGTAACAGTTCAGTCCTCTATCGACTTTCCTGGCACAACATGCATGACATGTAGGTTTTTAGCGGAATGGGGGAGGGCCCCATTTCGTCTTTTGCGGCCATATTATCATCTGGCAAGATATGGAAGTATGTAAAAATAAATGCGGATTCCAAAGGGGCCCGGAATGAGCGCCATCCGGTGAATGGCGCGAATGGAGAGGCCAGTGAGCAAATCTGCCGGCGCAAGTCGAAGCGCCATGCGCGAGAGACGAAGCGGATTTGATATTGCGAACTGAGGAAAGAGCCCTTTGGCAGGGTCCGGGGCAGAGCCCCGGCTGAACAGTTACTAACAAAAAAACGAGCCTGTGACAATTCCATGACAATCATTGTATACAGTGCAAAATGTCGGGTCAGGGAATGATTCGAATCGTGGCTGGATACATTAACCTTTATGCGGAGATTGGCCATGTTATCGATAAGTCTTATACGTATTCGTGATAATCGCTGTGCACAATGGGAAATCAATGCGCTGACGAAACGCAGTCTTGGCCGGATTATCGGCAGGCAGCTTGTGCAGTTCGAGGCCATGCAGGGGCAGGCGGTTGTTCCCGTTCGTCTGATGGCCATGTGGGCAGCGGCATTTCAAGCGCTGAACACGGATTGCGCAGTGAATATCGTCGATACCCCGGCTGAAGCGCTGCATTTGTGGGATACCGATATCGCCGTGTTCTTTATGGATGCCTGCAATGCCACAAAAACGCTTGCGCAAGCCGAAACCTGCATCAAACTGAATATGCGCACGATCATTGCGTCTGGCGCGCCCGAAATCTATCGCAAATACACATCGCATGCGGATGAAATCGAATGGTGCTCGATTGACATTCACGAAACCGCGAAAATACTTGATGTTGCGGATACACTCGATGTCAGCCGCCTGATACCTGCATTTCACGCGACGACTGTTGGCGATTATTGCCCTTATTTCGTTCCCGTTTCGCTCGCCAATATCGAAAGCGGCGCGCCCCGTACCGTCGACGAAATCCTCGCGGAAATCCGCACCCTGCGCGAAACCGGCATCTTAACCGACGACAAACGCCTGATCTTCGACAGCCCCTTTGACGAAGCGACATCGACACACATGCTGCTCGAACTTGCCAGTCAGTTCGTCACGCTTGAAATCAGCTGGTGCGCATGGCTTCCGGCCATCACCGATTTACGCATCATTGCGCAGCTGCGTCGTTCTGGGCTCATCCTGGCATGTCTCGGCAAAACCATCAATTTCAACACGCTCATGCACGATTCCACCGCCCGCGAAATCAGCGCCAAATCGGTTTCGCAGCTCAAAACGCGCGGCATCGCCGTCGTCGCCGAATTTATCGTTGGCGACACAAACGCTCAGCGCGACATGGAAAACGCCCAGCACATCATCAAATCGGGCGTCGATGTCCCCATCGTCACGATCTATACGCCAGTGCCCGAAATGCGCGAATTTACTGAACTTTTCGAAAGCGGCCGCATCATTTCGACCGACTGGAGCCGCTACAACGGTGATCACATCGTCTATCAAACGAACCGCAACGTACTGGATATCGAACGCCAATGCGCCGAAATGCAAAACGAACTCAACTCGGGCTTCAGCATCCTCGCACGTTTGCTCACGCCCAGCATCCGACAAATCGCCATGTGGAAAAACAGCACGATTTCCGCCGCTGAATCCACCGCTCTGCGCCTCGCACTCGCCACATCCGCACGCCGAAATGTTCAATATCCCAAAAAAACTCAGCTCAAAATGCTCTCGGATGTCGTTTTGGTCGGAAAGTATTAATGCGGGGGCAGTCGCCCCCTACGGCGCTATCTCGCAAAGAGACGTTCGACCGAACGTCTCTATGGCTCGATACGCGCCTACCCCCAGCGGCTATGTGCTCGCTTTGAGACGCGCGGATCGCGCGTCTCTACAGCTGCGCGCATACGCCGCTTTTTTGATCCCCAAAACCACATACGCCTACACCTCAAATCGGCACCATTGCTCACTTTTTTAATGCATCGGCCATTTGCGTGTGATATATTTTTCATGTTGCGTGTCACAGTGCACGCTTTTTTTTTTCACTACACGGAGGCAATTCATGGCTCGCGGCACAGATTTCTGGTCGGAATTTATCGTTCACATTCCCCTTCCAACAGCATTTCCCGATGCACAAAAACACGCGGAACTGCTTGCGAACGTTCGATATCTGCTGCTGGTTGGCAGCCTGATGCGTCCGCGCAGACTGGCAAAACTCGCCGAGGAAAAATTTGGCCTCAAACATCTCGGTACCTATTTTAACATCGTTGATCACTATGAAATCTGTGATCGCGAGTATTGTGTCGAAGTCGTGGATTTGGGATTGCCCAGCGGCGAAACCATGGCGATTTGCAGCCACGGCATCGGCGGCAGCGGCGCAGAAATCGTGATCAAGGAAATGCGTTCGCTCATTCACTGGTCGAATGCCTATCTTGGCCGCGACGAATCCCAGGTTAAATTGCGTTGTGTCGGCCGCAGCGGAACGCGCGGTACGCTCGGTGATGTGCCATACGGCTATGTCGGCGTTTCAACCGCCTCTTATAATGATACATTTGATGTGGCACTGCCCGATCCCAATCTCAATCAGCTCATCATTGATAATGCCAAAAAGCTTGAGATCCCCATCGCGCTGGGTGCCGGTGTATCGACGAACTTTTTCTGGGGTGGCCAGGGACGCCATGTGCCCCCCGAAGGCCGTATCGCGAAGCACATCGATGATGAACGTGCACAGGCTGCTCAGGATAAATTGTGGCGATTCGTCGAACGCGGCATTATCTTTGCCGAAATGGAAGACTACACCGTTCACAGCGTCTGCCATGAACTCGGCATTTCTTCGGCTTCGGTAGGTGCGGTCATCGCCCGCCGTTTCGATGTCGAAAAAGGCGAATTCATCATCGATTACGATCGCAATGCAAAGGAAAAGGCAGAGCTTTTACCGGCTCAGGCCATTATCACTGCGTTTGTGGAACACGCGAAAAACTACAAATAGGACTTTGCGTATTCGCCCAATTTTAGCTAAAAATAACGGCAGCGTTCTTTTCTGTATGGCAGCAGGAGCGCTGCCTATTTTAATTCTTTATGCATTAGCGTTCTGGCAGTGAGGCGGATAGGATGAATCGATTCTTTTTTAGTTTATTGGCCGTATCACTTATCACCGGATGTACGCTTCGGGTCGCGCCAGATTGCGAACCTGGGACAAAGAGATGTGCCCCCAATGAATCGTTCGGAAACTATATGTCGTATCTTTGCGGCAACGATTTTGGTTGGGTACCGGTATCATCCTGTACGACCTGCGATGGTAATGTTTGTTCTGGCGGAAAAAATGAAAACAAATGCGAAAATAATGGCGAAACGGCCTGCACTGATACGCCTTCGATGGGCATTCAGTTCACTTGCATGCATGGCTCACGCGTGATGCAGCCCTGTGGCGTGAATGTCAAATGTGACGGCAATCAGTGTGGCGCAATGCAAAGCGGCTGCGATGATGACAGTGAAAAACAGTGCCTATGGCTGGGGGAGCAAAATCTGGCCATTCAGGTCGCCTGTGTCGATCATCAGTGGCAGGCTTGGTATTGCAGCGAGGGACTTGGATGCAATGGCGATGTATGCAATACAGCAGATACGGTAGTCACGTGTAAGACGGCCGGTGAAATCCGGAACAATGCAAACAATACGTGTATTTGTGATGCAGATAACCACTGGACCGGAGAAGCGGGAAGCTGCAAATGTGCTGATGGCTATCTTCCTATAAATCATGCTTGTGAAGAAGCTGTAATCTGCACAGATGCCGGCAAACTGCGGGATGATACGACCAATACCTGTGTTTGTGATACAGCCAATCACTGGATTGAAAAAGCGGATCATTGCGAATGCGCGGACGACTATTTGCCAATTGATAATGCCTGTGTCGTACCGATTGATTGTCCAGACCCCAGCGAAATTCGTGAAGATATAACAAACACATGTATCTGTGACGCCGCCAATCACTGGACAGGAAATGCTGGAAGCTGCAAATGTGAAGATGGCTATCTTCCTATAAATCATGCTTGTGAAGAAGCTGTAATCTGTTCAGGTGCAGGCGAAATACGGAATGATACGACAAATACTTGTATTTGTGATGCAGATAACCACTGGACTGGTGATGCCGGAAGCTGTGATTGTGATGAAGAGTCTTATCTGACTGCAGATGGCAGATGTATACAATGCAAGGCGGATGAATTCTGGAATATTAATAAGCTGAAATGTGAAAAAGCGGTGAAATGTACCGACGAAAATGTATCAACTGAAAGTACTTGTATATTCGGAAAGTATTATCAGGATGATGATGGCATAAGGAAATATGATATTGAGTGGCAAATAATTGGAGTAGATGATAATGGAAACTATTTAATGCTGAGCGAATATGTGCTGGATTCACAAAAATATCATAATGCAGATCAGAATATAACATGGAAACAAAGTTCATTACGCTCATGGTTAAACGGCTTGAGCGCTGATGAAAATCTCTTGGGACAAGATTATACAATTGGTGGGTTCAAAAGTTTGGCTTTCACATTAGATGAAATTAAGCACATTAAGTTGGTTGAAAATAAGAATCTGGATAATGAAAAACATCACACTCCAGGTGGTGAAAATTCAGAGGATTTAATTTTTTGTCTGAGCATTGAAGAATACAAAAAATATATCAAGAATGATGGTTACGTGAGTACAGTTCCTACACGTTATGCCAAAAACAAGAAAGGTTTAAATGTACATCCGGATAACTGCACGGGTGCTGATTGTACATGTACCTGGTGGCTACGCTCACCGGGTTTTAATTCAAAAGGTGCAGCAATCGTAAATTTTGTTGGAAGTATCGATGAGGATACTTACACCATAGATAACCGTGCAGTTGGCGTTCGCCCGGCTTTGTGGCTGAAGCGCAGCGAATAAAGGCCATTAATCGGCGTTGCGTTCGAGGAATGAAGCCGCAAACATGAGCACAAGGCCGATCATGGTGCCGTTGAGATCACCTGACATCAGTACCTGCTTATCTTCGTTTGTGACAGCGATGGCACCGAGCAAGCCGCCGAGACCGGGAATGCCCATGCGGGATGCAGCCGAAACGATTTCCGGCCATTTGTCTGCAAAATCTTTGGCTGCTTCGGGGGTTTTAAACAGCGCCTGCATGTTTAGCCGGGGATTATCTGCTGTAGACAGCGATCCCGTCATCGCGGCAGGTGCTTCGAAATTTGGGAATGCGCTTCCCAAACTGATATTCTCGATGCCCTGAACCATCAGGAATAGCGTGGGCATGCTCACCGAATCACTTTGGGCGATTTGCCCGAGTGATTCGAGAAACGTCTGCTTCTTTTCGGCGTTTCCTTCGAGCGCTTCGTCTCGCGTGCCAACAATGGCATCGACATGCGCCACATCAAGGGTCGGCAGGACTTCGGGCTTTAGGAACAACACCGTATGTTCATCGGGCAGATACAATGATCGCTTGTAAATACCGGAACCGGGCCGATATTTTCCATCGGTGGAATCCGGGGTCGCCAGCGGTCTGCCGTTATGCTCGCTCCAGTTAATACGCGTGGGGAACGAGGCGGATATATAGGTCTTTAGCTGTTCGGTCGGGATATCGTGTGAAACGACGAGAAATGTTTCGGCATAGAGATTGGGGTTGGCTGTAGCAATGAGCATCGCGTGAATATCGTTGACCGGGTCGATCTGCGAAGCACCAAGCGCAACGCGATAATCGGGAAAAGCCCGGAACAAACGGCGCACACTGCTTTCGAAGCGTGAGCCTTTTAATCTGTCATTTCGGATGAGGACGATAACCCGTGCATTACCCGGCGCGAGCACATGCAAATTGGGCATGGATGCGACATCTGCTTTAACGGCAGCCAGCCTCGCTTTTTGTCGGCGCAAATCATGGGCTGGCAGGCTTTCGTCAATCACATCTGTGACGGCTTCGGGTTCTGGTTCTGGCTCGGGGATAATGATGCTGTCCGGATCCAGAGCAGGCGTGGCATTGTCTGCGACCTCTTCGGCAAAAGGATCTTCGTCAGACTCAACGGGAGGCGGTGGCTCATAGCCTTCACCGTCACCTTCTTCAGCCACATATTCTTCCATCATACCGAATCCCGTAAGCGGGGTATCTGCCCAGTTCATGTCGATCTGGATATCGGTATTGTATCGCCAGTCGATATAGGTGCCAATGGCGATAAACCCAAGAACGTGGATGAGCAACGAAATCGACCACATCGCCAGACGCACGAGATTTTTTTCGCGCCTGCTGATGATGATATCGCTTTCGGAAGATTGCGTTTCAACCGAGGGTTCTGTTGGGGAATCGGACATGGGCGATGATTTAGAGCAATGGGTAACAAAAAACGCCCGGAATTCGGGCGTTTTTTAGAACAGAAACCGTATTGGAATTACGGATTAATAATGAATTCAGCACGACGATTGCGCTGGTGGTCGGATTCTGAAGAAGCGCCGCTGACAACGGGATCGAGGTTACCGCGGGACTTGGTTGAGATGCTCTTGACGCCAAGTTTGCCCAAAACGTTCTTAACGGCATCGGCACGACGTTTACCCAGAGCCATATTGTATTCTTCGGTACCGCGTTCATCGCAATGGCCAACGACCTGAACAGACTGAACGTCTTTACGTGATTTCAGGCACTCGGCATTTTCTTCGATGGTCGATTTGGCATCGCTGCGAATGGTTGCTTCGTCGAAATCGAAGTAGGCGAGTTTTGTCTGGCAGACAGGCGGTTCAACGCATTTTTGATTCTTGCAGATCTTTCCATCGGGGCAATCCTCATCCACCATGCACTCGGGCTTGGGGACGCAGCGATTGTTTTCGCAGATGTAGTTTTCGGGGCAATCTTCAGCGACCGAGTCGGGATAGCACTCGGGACCGCAGCGACGATCACGACATTTCTGGCCTTCGGGGCAGTTAAAGCCGTGCTCCGGATTGCAGTAGCCATTGATACGCTGGCAGGAGCCACCGTTACAAATATAGCTTTCATCCCGTTTGGTCGTGCAGTGCTCATCATTACGGCACTCTGCACATTTGGCGTTCAGACAGTATTCATCAATTGGATTGCCTTTCGCATCTTCTTTGCAGTCGCTGTCTTCATAGCACTCTGGATACGACGGGGAGCATCCATAAGCCATACACACCATAAATCCCGCCATAATTGCGGTTAAAATGCCCCGACTTTTCATCAGATTCCTCCTTGAGGGAAACACATTATTCGAACTCAGAAACAGAGTATAACCTCTAAATCACACGTATTCACGCATACTGTACGCACACCTGCACTAAAAAATGTACGCGCGTTTGTTCATTGTTACTAGGGTGTCGCGTTTTTGTCAAATTCTTTAAGTATGCCTGTAACGATTCAGCGATTCCCAGAACGCCGCAGGCGTTCAATATCAATAGCCCCCGGTTGGAGCCGTAGGCGACTACCGGGTGGTTGAGGTATTCATTACAAAGCCCGTAGGGCTTTCGGCGAGTAGCCCCCAGGGGCGTCGCATTCTAAAAACACTTGATAGTAGCGTACTTTCAAAAAGACATGATGGATGCTTGAGATGACAGCCCTGAAAGGGCGACAGTGTACAGCCGGGGGTGCAGCGTTAGCGGAACCCCCGGATCATAGATTTCCAAGAATTTTAGCCCTGAAAGGGCGACAGAAAAGAACATGCCAAA
>JAEEGL011768558.1_pt1 | contig 10150 bp, 7 predicted proteins | sample 9134231 | NCBI WGS metagenome assembly JAEEGL01 (sample SAMN16246548, study PRJNA631951) | gut metagenome | biome: gut microbiome; feature: rumen; material: fiber-attached | host: Bos | place: Iran: Karaj | collected 2018-10
ACGAGAGACAAGGCCAAGTTGACGAGCTATCTCGCTGATTATCCCGACTCCCCACAGAGGCAGAAGATTCTTGCGATGATTGACTCCATCGACTGGGATGAAGCCGTCAAGACCAATACGAAAGCAGCCTACGACAAGTATATCGCCGAGCATGCCACCGGTCAGTTTATCCAGGAAGCCAAAGACAAGGTGGCCGTCAAGGTACTGGTCGCCTCTGCCGAAGATGAAGCGATGGCCAGGTCGCTGTTCAGGGAGTTTTTCCTCAGTGTCAACGGCAATGATGCTGCCCGCCTCTCCCCCACCCTCAGTGGAGAGATTTCCTCCTTCATGGGGACAGAGAAAGCCAGCAGCGGACAAGTGGTGGACTGGATGAAACGCCAGCATGGCGACGACGTGAGCAGTGTCATCTGGAAACTCAACCACGACTACAAGATCACCAAGCGTGAACAGGGCGGTTCAAAGAACTACGATATCGAATTTACGGCCAAGCAGACCATCGTGCGCAAAGACGGCCGGTCCTCCTCTGAGAATTACAGGATCACATCGGGTGTATCGGGCAACAACAAGATCTCATCGATGAATATGACGAAGTATGTGCCCCAGGCCGCTCCGGCGACTTCGACATCCTCTTCAAGCACGAGCACAACACAAGCCAAGCCAGCAGCTGCCCCACAAGCAAAGCCTGCTACTTCGACACAAGCGAAGCCCGCGGCCTCCGCACAGGCCAAACCAGCTACTTCGTCACAGGCTAAACCCGCTGCTTCATCTCAGGCTAAACCCGCAGCTTCATCTCAGGCCAAGCCAGCAGCAAAAGAGAATACGAGCAAGCCAAGCACTGGAACCACTAACACGTCTGCCAAACCCAAAGCACCCGTGTCAAGCAAACCAGCTGACAAAGCTCAAACCCAGCCCAAGAAAGAGGCTCCGAAATCGGATAAGCCATCCACCCAACAGCGCAATACCAAGAAATAGGGATATACATTTGCACTTCTTATAATCCATTCATTTCCAGTCAATTTGTGTATTTACTGTCTAAGCAGTTGATATACAAATTAGCATAGGGTATTGTTTTTTTTCAAAAATCAAACTACCTTTGTGATGGAGAAGAAACCCATGCTTGGAAAATGAAATGGACAATTTACATATCTCTCATTTTGGTGATGGCAACTAGTGCCTGCAGTCACCAAGGACAGCAGATGGCTTATGGAAGGAAAGACTCCACCGCCGTGGTGAAAAAATTGTATGAAGCAAGCCAACGCCTCTATGAAGAACAGGAAGCAGACAGTGCCCTCAGCATATTACTCACTGCCACCGATTACGCTAAAGGGTGCCACGACCCAGAAATCCGCTACCTTATATATAAAGACCTCTCTGGAGCATACGAAAAGAAAGATCTTTTTGATTTGCAGGAAAAATACCTGCTTCTCCAGTTGGAAGCAGCACAATCGATGAGTGACGCGGAGAAGACTGCCACCAGTCTCTTCACATTGGGTGTCTCCTACTATGCTCAGGGTGACAACGAGAAAGCTATCGCATATCTGGACGATGCCTATCACAAAGCCCCAAGCGACTCCACCAAACTGCGCGCCAAATGCCAATTGATGCGATGCCAAGTGTTTTTGCAAACTGAAACACTCGACTCGGTGGTATCATCGTTACATCAAGCACGAGCAGAACACCCATCAATCGCTGAAGAAGAGGTCTATCATCTCTCCGAGATCTATATGCTGAGCCAAACTGGGCTATATGATGAGGCAGAGAAGAAGATCAATGGATACCTGCAAACCGACAGCTTATACGCACGTATTGAAGAGTTGAGTTTGTTGCAGAGCATCCATGAAAAACGAGGACAGACCCGTCAAGCTCTTGACGATGCAAATCAACTACTCGTCCTCAACGACTCCGCTATGCAACGAGAGGCTTCAACATCGATGGCCAAAATCCATCAGTTGCAGCATGAAGAACAGATGAAATTAGCCGCAGCCCGACAAGAAATGATGAGAGCCAAGTCACACGCCCGGATATGGTCGCTGTTATCCTTGCTCACCATCGTAGTGGCAGGTGCCATCGTCGCTATTGTGATGTTCCATCGTAAGGCTGTTGTCGCCCATCAAGCAGAACTTGATGCCCTCCGACTGGCAGAGGATGCCCAAAGCAATGAAACAGAAATCAAGGCGCTCAATGAAGATCTGCAACGAAGGTATTATGAGCATCTCTATGCCATTCTGTTGCCTATACTCAATGCGAAGCGCTCTCCTTCTGGCCATATCAATCTGAATGAGAAATCTTGGCAACTCATCGAAGAGAACACCAACTTGGTGCTGCCCAAGTTCACCAGTCAGTTGCGCAAGAACCATTCCTCCCTCAGTGACGAGGACGTGCGTTTCTGCTGTCTCGTGGCCATGAAGGTACCCAATCCCGTAATTGCCAATATCTATGGTATTGCTCCATCATCGGTTGCCATTCGCAAGCTGCGCATGAAGAAGAAACTGGAAGAAAGCGAGATGAACGAAACGTTGGAAGTCTACCTGACGAAATATGGTGTATAGAACGCATTTCCGAAATAGAGAGAGTTCATGAAATAGAAACCAAAGAACCATCATCCAAAACAACTGAATATGCGAAAACTGCTCCTCGTCATCATTCTGATTATCCTGCCCATCTCTGGATTGCATGCCCAAGATGTGTGGAAAGAAGGCACCCATTGGGACGTGGAGTGTTATTCCTCTATTGACAGTTTCATCAAATATCAGTTCGCCTTTGAGCTAAGCGGCCACATCGAGATAGGCGGTGTTGATTATCTCAAACTGATAGATTTAAATGAAGACCAGACGATTGCTTACATCCGCACAGAACGAGGCGACACTGTGGTTTATGCCCGATACATACGAGGGCAAGACTACAACGAATTCGTGCTATACGACTTTGGAAGCTTCGATCCAGGCACTTGTTTTCAATATTCTACCTGGGATGGTGAGACTTGGGAAAACGGCAACCCTGTCTATAGCCTGGAAACGGATACCATCAAAGAAGAAGGGCTAACCTACTACCATGATGTGATTGTCGATGGCGACACCCTCCCCTGTTGGAACCAAGTCCTGTTCAAAGTGGGATGCCTCGATGGCCCCATGGCCTATGTTTATGATCCCTTGGGAAACAGCCCTGCGCGGCCGTTTGGGGAAGACGGGAAGCCCAAACGCCGCAATGTGAGCCATACGGTTCTGAGACTTGCGGACCGGACCATGGAGTTCATGCCCGACGGCATCATCACGGTCAAGATAAACAAATTTACCCAAGGAGTCTGCTATGACTTACAAGGGCGACGATTAACCTCAGCTCCCGAAAAAGGTTTTTATATCCTAAACGGGAAGAAATATATAAAATAAATGACGTCAATCCAAAAACCCCACGATGATGAAAACGATCAAAAGATTACTGGCAGTGATGATGATCACGACGTGTTCCATGATATCCTATGCACAGGATGTCACCACAGAATACTACCCCATCGGAACAACTTGGGAAGAAGTGTTGTTGGACTACGACATCCCACAGTATGATAGTTTTTTTCGTGTGAGAAGCACTGTTGTTGGAGACACAACTATCACCGACACTGAATATAAGACGATTGAAAGAGAAATAACGGAATGTCGATATGATCCTGCCCAAGTTGGCCATAAGGAATACCAATTCATCCGTGAACAGGATCATTGCATATATTTCATGGATGGAGAGAGCGGAATGGAGGAAGAAAGACCTATCTATGACTTCAATTTTGAGAACTACGGAGAGGAATTCATATGTCAAGGTTGGCTTTTCTCCATCAGTTTATTTGACAAGACAGAGGAAGTGCTGCTTGACGGGAACACTTATGATTGTCTTGACCGGCCCATGTCTAACTACAAGATATACAAAACGATTGGACAAACACGGGGCGGGCTCATCAAAAGATCGAATCTGTTCGGTGAGAGGACATCCAAGGGGTTGCGGCTTACCCAATTCACACGCAACGGCACTCTGATCTACAAAAACGAGATCCCTACTCCCACCGACGGAGCCTTGAAAACGGCATATCAACAATTTGCCTTCACATTCTTCAACAAAGTCATGGGCTCTCATGAGCAAAGCATTATCCTCTCGCCATTCTCAGCACAGATGGCCCTTTCAATGCTGGAAAACGGAGCCGCAAATCACACACTTTCAGAGATACAAGAAACACTTGGCACCACTGGTTATAGCATCCAGCAGGTAAACTACTACAACAAAGAACTGATGTGGAAGCTTGCCTACCGTCCACCCTACTATTGGAACCCAGACATGGGACCTGATGAGTTTGGGCAAGAAGTTTATGAATCCACTTATCCTATCTTCGAAATCGCCAATGGGATATGGACAAATCCCAGCATTCCACTCTACGACAGTTTCCTCGCTACCCTCAACAACTACTATGAAGCTAAAGTCGGCCAAGTGGATTTCTCCAGTCAAGATGGTATAGACGAGATTAATGAGTGGGTGGATGAAAAAACACACCACTTGATTCCCTGTATCCTTGACTCCCCCAGCGCATCCATTTTGGTCATGCTGTCGAATGTGATTTATTTCAAAGGTTCATGGAGCAATCCCTTTATGGAACAAGAAACCAGCAAAGGAACATTTCAACTTGCTGACGGCAACAGCATAGAAGTAGATATGATGCACACCATCGACAATTACCATGCGACGAGCACAGACCAATTCAAGATTCTTAAGTTGTATTATGGGGAAGGCGTTTACTCTATGACCATATTCCTACCTAAGGACCATCAGGCCATGCCACCACTCACCTCCGAGGATTGGAATACGGCATATCAAGCCACCGAATACAAGACTGTTGACCTAAGAATGCCCAAGTTTGATATTGCAAGAGAATATACCCTAAACGACATCTTAAAGGAGATGGGCATGGTGGAAGCCTTCCAACCAACAGCTAATTTCAGCCTTGAGAGTCCAATGCCCATGTGGGTTAGCATGATCAAACAAAAAGCCATCATCTCTGTAGATGAGAAAGGGACAGAGGCTGCAGCAGCAACTTCTATCTTTGAAACCTCTGGGATGGGGCCTTCTGAAGGTGAAGAATTCACTTTAGACCATCCTTTCTATTTCACGATAGAGAATAATTCAACTCAAACCATTCTGTTCATGGGCCGCATGAATGATATCGAACGTATATATGGTGCGCCAGATAGGATAGACTATTTGCCCATGGCAAAGAGTGTCAGAGGAGCAGGACTATATGACCTGCAAGGACGGCAGTTAACCTCACTTCCAGAGAAAGGACTATATATTCTAAACGGAAAGAAGTTCGTTTGCCCATAATGGTTTTCTACTGCAGGAAGAGGGGTGAGTATGCCGGGCGCACTTGCTCGTCTGACGTTATACGAACGGCCAAGATTCATGTAAGATAAGCCATTCACATGTTTATGAGAACAAATCCCAGGACAGTCTCCCATCTGTCCAAAACCCTTCGTGCGCCATTTCTTAACAGTTTTGCAACCGCAAAATAGCATTTGGCTCCAGCCGGGTCTAAGTGTTCTCCTAGGACTCCTCAGCATGGCGCCATCAGAATCAAAGAAGACAAGCACAACAATCAAGACGGTATGAAGAACGAGAAACGAGACATCACTTTTGACATTACAAGAAGCCTGTGCATTTTGTGGATCGTGGGAGTGTGGCACCTGAAAGACTACGTGTGTCTTGACGATGTCAGCGAAACCTTCATGCGTGCAGGAGACGTCATCACGACTGCGGTGTTAGGCGCATTCACATTCATGTCAGGTTTCTTCCTGAAAAGATACAAGATGAGTACGATGTCTGATGCCCTGCTATTCTACAGAAAAAGATTTCTGAGGTTCTGGATGCTGTATTTTGCGTCCTCGGCAAGCATATACATGGCCAGCGCAGCTGGCGGGTCCCCTTGGTTCTCAAGTCCCTTGAGTTTCGTGCTGTCGCAGCTTGGGCTTTCCGTCTTCTTTCCCCCATTACCAAGCACTTTCTGGTATATCAGCATGCTGATGCTCTTCTACCTGCTGACGCCCCTGCTGCTTATTCCGCGCAAACGTACGGGAAAGATTATCCTTTACGTGACAGTGGAGGCAGTCCTCACCATCCTCTGGCTGGCTGGTGTCATCGAGGATCAGTGCATGCTCTTCTTTCCCATGTATGCTTTGGGAATGCTCACCAGCGACAGGGACGTGGACAAGGTGAAAGCCAGACGATGTTGGGTCGCCGTATGTGTACCCGTACTTTTCATCCTATCACTGCAGGTGGGACACAGACACATCGCCTCGTTCTGCTGGCAAATACTGGCCGTGCCTCTGTTGGTCATCTTATCCGACTTCCTCGCCAGTAACAGAATGGTGTGCGCCGTGGGACTGAAGATCAGCTATGCATCGATGAACATGTATCTGTTCCACAGACATATTTACCTCTTCTCCGTCCTGGTGCTGAACACCAGCTCGTTGCGCAATATCCACGAAGCCGTGATGCCTTTATGGCTCGCCGTTCTCGTCGTGGTGCCTGTCATCACAGTGTTCTCCTATTTCCTGCAGAAAGCATACGACCGCATAGTCTCCCAAACCCTGCACTGACGAGTTCTCATACATCGTATATCAAGTTGAGGAAAAGTAAAACAGCTTTACCCTACCAGTCCGATCTCCTCTCCTTTCGGGAGAGGTCGGGCAAGGATATAAATAATACACGGATAATCAGAATAGTTGTTTGAAAAATCTCCTTTATTTCCTATCTTTGCAGGTGAGAACATACTTATTATGTCAAATATGCCATGACACTGTTACCGCCACAGAGGAATATGGCAAATAGACAATAAAAAAATGCCCAAATGGCAAAGAGTTACTTAGGAAAAGACATAAGATAAAGGACAAATGAAAATCAGGCTCAACAACAACATTGAAATTCCTCAAATCGGTGTCGGCACATGGACACTTAGGGGCGAGACGGCACGTCAAAACGTACGTTTGGCCATAGAAGCAGGTTTCCGCCATGTTGACACTGCACAAGCTTATGAGAATGAGGAAGAAGTTGGTCAAGGTATCCTGGACAGTCAGGTGCCGAGACAGGAACTATTCATCACCACCAAGGTGAGCACGAGCATCATGCGCGGTGGACAGCAAGCAGTCAGGCAATCCATCGACGACAGTCTTTCCAAACTAAAGATTGAATACATCGACCTGCTGTTGATCCACTGGCCTGTGAAAGACTGCGTGAAAGACACGTGGCAGGTGATGGAGGAATGTGTGCGGAAGGGCAAGGTGAAGTCCATTGGTGTGAGCAATTTCAACCGTCATCACCTTGACGACCTGCTCTCATATGCCGAGATACGCCCTGTTATCAACCAGATAGAGGTGCATCCCTTGATGACGCAGGAGGAAAACATCACCTATAACCATCAGTTGGGCATACAGGTGGAGGCATGGGGACCGTTCGGTCAAAGTGACATCGACGTGATTGGGCATCCCCTGCTCCAGTCATTGGCCCAAAAGTATCAGAAGACCGCCTCTCAGATTGTTCTTCGATGGATTGTTCAGAGAGGGCTTATTACCATTCCAAGGGCCAAGCCCAATCACTTCTCCGAGAATTTGGACATCATGACGTTCGCACTAGCGGAAGAAGACATGCAAGCCATCAGTTCCTTGAACAGGAATCTTCGCTCGAACGTTCTCAACGACCCTGAGACCTTCCCGTGGTAATGCCAAGATAAAAAAGGTGAAAGAGTAAGAAAAAATGTGAACAAAGTTTGAAACTGTGTAACTATGGCAACTGTATTTAGTCATATTAATGAATTAAAAAAACACAGTTATGGAAAAATATGAAAAAATCATCGTGGCGGCAATCGTGGCATTTGGACTTTTGCTGCTGGGTCTTTGCTTGAAGGGGGGAATCGACAACTTCACGAACAAAGACCGACGCGTGACCGTAAAAGGACTGGCAGAGAAAGAAGTTGATGCCGACAAAGTGGTATGGACTTTGAGGCTGCAAGAATCTGACAATGAATTGAAACCCATCTTTGGAAGACTTAAGAGTAAAGTCAAGATCATTGAAGATTATCTCAAGGAAAAGGGCGTTGACAAAAAGGGCGTCATTTCCGTGAGCCCATTTGATGTCACTGACAACCTCGCTAATGTATGGGGCGACAACAGACCACGCTACAATTATAGTGTGATTTGCTCTGTCCTTGTCACCTCGAATGACACCAAGTTCATCAGTGAACTGATATCCCAGTCGAACGAACTGATCGAACGCGACGTCATCTTGGATTCCAACAGTGCCGATTATGATTACACCCAATTTCAGAAACTGAAACCGGAAATGATGGCGGAGGCCATATCCAACGCTGAGAAAACCGCGAAACAGTTTGCCGAGAACAGCCACTCAAAAATCAACAAGCTTGTGGAGGCTGGACAAGGGGAGTTTTCCATCGAGAGTTCAGAAATCCCATATAAAAAGAATGTCAGGGTGGTGTCTACCATCACCTATTCACTCAAGGATTGAACCACTGCGACCAATACGGTTGGGAACGGTGGAGATTCCACAACAGGAATCAAAACTCCGTTCCCATGATTCATAGAAGATTCGTCACTTGGTGGTAAAGTCACTCCACCAGCCTCCGGGTTTGAGGGAGGAGCCGTAAAAGTCCCTCTTGGTGACGTTCTTCTCTTTCCACTTCAGACTGCTTTTCCTCGTTGAGCAAATCTATATTGAGAACGGAATGAGGAATTTTGGAAAAAATGAAGGTTTCATTTTTCCATTTAAGAAAAAAGATGTAGCTTTGCAAAGGAGACGGAGGTTTGTGGCATGTTGCCATCAAACAACAGCAACCGGCTTAAATGATTACTATGATTATCAAATACAGTGAGATTGAGGAGCAGCGGATTCAAGGGTTCAAAGGCGGTAACGGCGAACTGGTCACCCGCAACTTTGTAGATGAGAACAACAAGATCATGTTGAGTCATCTTAAGCCAGGTGCCAACATCGGATACCATACCCATGAAATGAATTCTGAGATTATCCTCGTCCTGAGCGGTGAAGGCTATTTCGAGTATGATGATACCACGGAACGTGTGAAAGCCGGCGACGTGCATTATTGTCCCCAGGGGCATTCACACGCCTTCTACAATGACGGGAAAGAGGACCTCGCCTATTTCGCCATTGTGCCAGAGCACCATCAGTAAGATGGCAGGCATGAAATTGGCCGATTATTTGACGACCAATTTCATGCCTTTGACCACATAGATTCCTTTCTGAAATTTATTGACATCACGGTACTTTCCAACGTAGATGCCATTGAGTCGATATACGTCATCATCAGCTGCGAACTGCATGGCGGGTATTTCAGAGATATTGCTCACAATTTCAGGGCCATTGATGGTCAGTACGTCCGGATTGTTGAACTCTGACTCCACGAATACCCTGAACGGAGCAGCCTCACGACAATCCGCATCGAACACAAATTCATGATCAACGAGGAGGAAGATCGCATCCTTCTCTGCAGCGCAGGTCTGTCCTCTGAACCAATATCCATCTACACGAGCGGCCATCTCCAATTCCGGCGTGGGTGGCATTTTCATATTCAAGGTAATGAATTCGACAGCCTTTCCTGCCAACTGTTCGCCGATGGCCATTAGGTAAGGTTCACCTGTCTTGAACTCATCCACATAATCCAAGTCTATCACCCCATTGCTCACCTTGGCAACCCGTTGCAACCAGAACTCCTTGCCATAGTCATCAGAATGCTTGAACCACCCGATGTTCTTCCCGTCGACTTGGACGCGAACCGGAGCAAAGGGGAGAGTGATGGATGTCCATTTTGTCAAATCATCGGAGGAGAACGAGCGGATGAACTTCGCATTCATCGTGATTTCCAATGCCACTGGTGTGAAGAAGTCGAAACCATCATTGATTGTCAGATAACCTGCTTTGTTCTCAAAATTGAACACATTCTTCCCCTTCAATCCCTTGGGCACGGTCTGGTCGAGCAAATAGACCGTATTGGGATTTGCATTGGGTACGACATCCTTGGTAAAGGCATTTCTCAGATTGATGGCCAGAGCATCGTCGGGCACCTCGAAGACCTCATCAGCCAGTTTTGTCCTGA
>JAEEGL011997044.1_pt1 | contig 10150 bp, 5 predicted proteins | sample 9134231 | NCBI WGS metagenome assembly JAEEGL01 (sample SAMN16246548, study PRJNA631951) | gut metagenome | biome: gut microbiome; feature: rumen; material: fiber-attached | host: Bos | place: Iran: Karaj | collected 2018-10
AATTAAAAAAACAAACAAATAATTCTTGTTCTTTACAAGTTAATTCAAAACTTTTATTAAAATATATTTTAATTAATGATTTAATTTCTTCATTATTACTATTATTTAATGATTTATAAATTTGAAATAAGAGTAATAAAATTAAAAAACTTTCATAAAAATTTAAATTATTATCAATTTCATTTCCTATATTAATATTTCCACAAATATATTTTTGAACTATATTATATGGAGAATTTAGAAATTTTTTAATTGAATATGAACTAGTAACATACTGTGGCAATTCATCTTCATAATAATTTTTTAAACTATAAAATTCTCTAAATTCAATATTATAAAAACAAAAATCTGAAAATATATTTTTTTCATTATTAGATGTTATAAATAAATTTTTTGGCAATAATTCAAAATTTTTAAAATTATTCATTACTTCAATCGATAAAAAGTCTATAAATTGTTTTTTGTTTTCTATTAAAGATAAATCAAATATCATATCAGATTGAAATAAATTTCTTATAAAACTTTTAATATCAATTTCATTTTCATTTACTGGTTTAATAAATGTTTTATAATATTTCATTTTTTCATCAATTAATAAAATATTATATACAATATTAAAATTAGATTTCTCATTTTTTAATTTTTGTAATATTATTTCTTGAAATATTTTTTTAAATACAGTATTTTTATTATAATTAGTTAAAATATCTACAAATAAATAATTTATATTTTTATTATTTACATGAAGATAAATATTAGTTTGTAAAAATAGTTTATAAAAATATTTTATTAAAATTTCTTTAACTTCTTTCATATTTAACTGAAAAATATTTTCTATTCTTGAATAAAATATTTCTTTAAAATAATTTTGTTCATAATTATCATTAATATCAAAATGAATATTAAAGTAAAAAAAGAAGAAATATTTGAATAAAAAAGACAAATAATTTAAATCAATATCATTTTTATTTAATTCATTTACATTTTCAATTATCATTTTTTCAAAACTTATTTGATAAATTGAATTTCCTTTAATTGTGCAATTAATAAGACCATTTAATATTCTTGATATAATAATTAATTCATCATTATCAATTATTTCAATTGATTTTAATAAAATTCTTTTAAATAGTTTTTTAAATTTATTATTTTCTGCTATTATATTTTGAAAATTTCTAAATCCTTCTTCTAATAAAATTAATAAATCAAATGTTTTAATATTTTCATTTTTTACTGTTATTAATATTAATATTCTGTTAAATCTTTTTAACCATTCATTATAATCAAATTCAGATTTACTAATCATTGAAACAAGGATTTTTATTTTTTCTGATATTTCTGATGAATTTGACATTAATTAAATTTAAAAAATTAATTATTTTTTTAAAAAATTTAAAAATGAAAAATGTATTTTTTTTAATAATATAAAATGTTATTTATCATTTTATTAATCTATTAAAAAAATAATTTATAATAATCATAGATTCTTATTATTTACTTTTTTATAATATCATTTTAACTGTAAAAAATTTTCATTCAAAATCATGGAAGAAATAAGGAATTTTAATTTAGAAAATAACAAATTTTATTTAGAAAATATAGAAAGTACAACAGAATTAAAAACAATACAAAAATTAGTAGAAAACAAAAAAATAAATTTAAATGATTCAACAACTTTATCATATCTTTTTTCTTTAATCCTAAAACCAAAAAAAACAACATCAAATAATATAAATTTATTATTTTATTTATTAAAAAATATAACAAAACAAAATGAAAAAGTATTAAAAGATTTTGTTTTTCAATCTTGTGAACTTGGAAAAGAAAAAATATTAAAATTATTATTAGATAATAATTTTAATATAAATTCTCAAAATGAATTAGGAGAAACACTTTTACATATTGCAATATCAAAAAGTGATATTAACATTATTAATTTATTACTTCAATATTCTCCAAATCTAAATATAAAAACTTATAATGACAATTTAAATATTTTTGATTATGCATTTGAACAAGAAAATTCTTCTATTATTTCTTTATTAAAAAAAGGAGAAAATAAAAAAATAAATTTAAATTCTATTGAATTTAATGATAAAAATAATGAAATAATTGCAACATTTCAATCTCAAAAAAATGATATTATTGAAGATTCAATAAGTTTTTATAATTATAAAAAAAGTAGAAATGTTAAAAAAAATAATAATGAATTATTTTATTTTGAAACTCAAAGTGAAGAAGATAATTTTTCAGAACAATTAAATTCAATAGAAATTAAATTAAATAACCAATTAAAAACCAAAGAAGAACAAATAAAACAATTAACTTTAAATCAAAATAATAATAATGAAAATGAAAATGAAAATGATGAAGATGAAGAAAATGATGAAATTTTCAATGAAGAAACAGGAAATATAAATCAAAGAATGTCAAATTTTTCAAGTTTTGAAGACAATTTATCTTTATTTCATCATAAATTTTCAATAAATGGAATAAAAGAAAAAGAAAAAAGAAAAATAATAAGTACTTATCGTAAAACTACAAATACAAATTTTATAGAAAATTCAATTTATAATAAAATAATAAGCACAGAAGAATCAAATAAACATAATAAAACAAATAAACAATTAACAAGAGAAGTATCAACAAATTTACCTTCTTTAATTGTTCCTTTAAAAAATGAAAACGAAAATGATTTTTTAACAGAACAATCTTTATTTTATAATAATGCATATAGTATAGAAAAAAAACAGAAAAAAAATTTAGAACAATTAATTAATTTTTTTAATGAAATAGGTTTAAATGAAGAATATACTAAAATTTTGTCAACAAATGGTTTTGATGATTTAAATTTATTAATTGAACAAACTAAAAATGGAATTGCAATGACTGATGAAAATTTAAAAGAAATAGGAATAAAAAAACCAGGAATAAGGGCAAAAATTTTTATTCATTTAGAAGAATTATCAAAATTATTTGATTTTCCAATTGAGAAAGAAAAAGTTTATTATAAAAATGATAGAAATAAAAATTGTTTATATAGATTTTTATCTTCTATTAATTTAGAATTTTATTTAAATAATTTTATTGATAATGAGTACACTTCACCTGAATTATTATTTGTTCAAATGAAATGTAAACAACCAATTACTGATGATTTTTTATTTAAAGAAATTGGAATTGATAAAATTGGTTATCGAATGAGAATTTTAAATAAAATAAAAAATGAAAGTTGTAGTTATTTTTATAAATTAAAAAATGGAATTTTAGGTAAAAATAAAATATTTGGAGAAAATAATACAGTTTTTTTTGAGAAAAAAAATGATGGTATAAATTCAAATGACTTTTGTAATATGTGTTCTATTATTTAAGATTCTTTTAATAATAAATATGATGTATTTTGTAAATAACAGTTATTTTTCTATTTTTTAGTATTATTAAATAGAAAAAAACAATTATTGTAAATGAGTTATTTAGATAATATTTATTTTATTTTTTTTTTTGGATATGAAAAATGTTGTTTTTGTTGAATGATAAAATTTTAACTTATTATTATTTATTAAAAGTTTCATTTTATTTATTTAAAAACATTGATAGAAGTAAAATAAAATAATATATTAATTTTTTTATTTATAGATAACATATTTTTAATTTTTTTTATTAGATAAAAATAAATTTAATAAAACTTAATTAATAAACTTTCTTTTTTAAAAAAAAAATTAAAAAAAAAAAATGAATTTAAAAAAAAAAAAATTTCTTTTATTTTAATTAATAAAACATTAAACAATTATTTATTAGGAATAATAAAAATACAAGTCATATTATCACATCTAATCCCTTTTTCATCATATAAATCTTGACTACAATTATCATCAAAAAAATCTTCAATAATTTCGACTAATTCTTTTTCATTAATTCCTGCATTAAAATAATCACATACTTTTTCATTAGTTATTCCATCCCAAAATCCATTAGAACCCATAATAATAAAATCAATATTTTCAAAATCTTCACAAACAATATCAGGAATAGGAGAAATAATTTGTTCATCATATTTTAATTGTTTATTATTTTTATAATTTAAATCACCTAAACTTCTTGTTACTTTTAAATTACCCATTATTTTATTATCACTAATCCATCCTTGAGCTTTATTAATTCTATTTTTTTCTTCTTCAATATTAGTTAAATGTTCTTTTGTTTTTGGAATTGAAATTGCATTTTGTGCATTATAAATTACAATTTTTGAATCTCCTAAATTTACATAATATATTTTTTTCATATTAATATCTATTATACAAATACAAACACAACATCCTATAAAATTTGCAATGTTTTCATTATTTTCATTATCTTTTTCTCCTATTAAATTTGATAATAAATTTATTTGATATAATGGTGGTTGATTATTATTTTTTATGTGATATTCTTCTTTTAATTTCTTTGATATATTTTTTATTTCTTTTTTTCCTTTTTCTGTTCTCATTAATTCATCCATTTTTATAAAAGTTTCTTTTATTGCTAATTCTAAATTGTTTTCTAAGTTTTTATTTTTGAATAATTCATTTGTAAAATTTTCACTTACAAATTCAGATATTTCTCTTCCATAATGACCATCAAATATTCCAAAAATATTTAAGTTGTCATTTTTATATTTATTTTTATTTTTATTTTCATCTTTATTGAAATTATATGGAATTTCTATTATGTATGTATCTTCATTTTGCTTTTTCCAACCTTGCATTGTTGATACTGCATACATTAACTATATTTATTAATATATTTTATTTTGTGTTTTTTTTTTGGTTTTTTTTAATTTTATTTTATTACAAAGTTGTTTTTACCTGAAGATGATTTCTTTTCTTTATTTGGTTGAGAAAGATATTCACCCATTTTTTTATATAACTTTTTTAATTTTTAATTGAATTTTTTAATATTTAAATTATTAATTGATGAAATTAAACATTCTTTTATATTAATTGGAAATTTAATATAATAATATTTGAATAATGTTTAATGAAAAAAGGATTACTTCTCTAAAATCTTTGAAAATTTTTAAATTAAATCAAAATATTAATTAATTAAAGAATTATTTAATATTTCTTTAATGAAAAAATAAAATTATTTTTGTTTTTATTTTGTTTTATAATTACTTTTTATTTATAATATTATTAACATTTTACAAATATCGACTTTATTTTTATTTATTGTAATATAATAAATTGCTTTTTAAATAATTCTATTTTTTTTCTTCAATATCCCATTTTAATTTTAAATATTCATTTTGAAGTGCTTTATTATTTTCATCTTTTTCAATATTTGATAATTTTAATTCATTAATCTGTTCTTGTAAATATATTTCATTTTTTTTATATTTATTATTTATTTCTTTTAACTTTTGTTCATATTTTTCAATAATTTCTTTTGATTGAAAATTATCTTTATCGTTAAGTTTTTTATTTAATTTGCTAATTCTTATTTTATTATATTCATTTTCATCCATTATTTTTCCTAAATTATTTGTTATTTTCGATAATTGTTTTATTAATTCATTATTCTCCTTTTGTAATTTTGAATAAATTTTTTCAGATTGTGATCTATTTAATTTACTTTTATTTAAGTTATTTTGATAATTTGATAAATTTGCTTTTTCCACAATTAATTGTGAAATTTGATTATCTTTTATATTTATTTCTTCTGTTAAAGTATTTATTGTTAAATCTTTTATTTTAATTTCATTTTGCAATTCTTTTATTTCTTGAGTTATTTGTTGTTCTGATTTTTCATTTTTATTTTTTTTATTGACAATTATACTTTCATTTACTTTTTCTTTTTCTTTTTCATTTTCATTATCATTATCACTTTCATTATCTTTTGAAAATATTACTAAATTACTATTATTTGTCATATTCGAAAAAGAATAATTTATATTATTTTCTTTATTTTCTTTCATTATTTCTAATTGTTTTTTTAAATTGTTTATTTTATTTTCTAATTCCTTTTTTACAGTTATTAATTGAGAATTTTCATTTAAAAGTTTGGATTTTGAATTATTTAATTCTAAATTATTTAATGATAATTCATTATTTTTATTAGAAAGTTCATCATTAATTTTAGATAATTCTGATATTTTTAATTTATCTTTTTCAATTAAATCTAAATAATAATTTTCTGAATTAGTTTTATTTAGCAATGAATTATTTTTTAGATATTCATTTTCACAATATTTATCATATTCTTCAATTTCATTTTTTAGATTCATAATATTTTCAATATGATTTTCCATTTCTTTTTTAATATTTGATAATTTTTTTGAATATAAATCATTTGAATTTTTTAAATCTGAAGTTAATTTTGTAATTTTTATTTCTAAATTTTTCATTATATTATCTTCTAATTTATTTTTCTTTTTATTTAGAGGTTCTTTATTTTTAGTTTTAATATTAATATTCCTATTTTTTTCTTTTTTTAATTGTTTTTGTAAATTTTCAATTTCTGATTTCATTTTTGAAATTGTTAAATTATTTTTAAGAATAGTGTCATTTTGTAATTTATATTCATTTATATATTTATTATCTAAACAATAATTTGTTTTTTCTTTATAATCTGATAATTTTGATTTATTTACTTTAATATTTTTAGGATTTGAATGATTAAAATTATTATTATTTTCACTTTCATTTTTTTTAATTCTTTTTAAATATAAATTTTGTTTAAAATCAAAAGAAGTATCATCATTTGTTGAATTTTTAGATTCCTTTGAATTATATTTTTTATGTTTATTTTTACATATTATATTATTTTTATATTTTTCTATAGAGATAAAATTATTATTATTAAATTGGTTCACATTTTTTTGAGAGTTACATGATTTTAATTCTTTTTCATATATGTATGATAAATTCATATTAAATTTAATATTTTTATATAAATTCATATTCGATTTTGGTGATATTAAATTGAAAGTTTTAGATTCTTTTTCACATTGTTTTTTTCTTTTTCTTGTTAATTTTAATTTATTTATTATTTCTTTTGCTTTAGAAAAAAAAGAATTCAATTGTGATTCAATATTTAAAATTATATTTAAATCTAATTTTTCATTTGATGAAAGAGTTTTCCCTTCTTTAATTTCATTTTTAATTATTTTATAATGTTCTTTAATTAAATCAACCAATTCATTTATAGAATGAACCATATCTTCATCATTTGAATTTACAAAATTAAAAGAATTTAACGAAGATAAACTATTTTTATTCATTAATTAATGTAATAATAATAATTAAAACTAAAAATAAAATAAAAATATTTTACAATAAAAAAAAAAATTAAATAAAAATTAAAATAAAAAAAAAATAATCACCAATCAGAAACTAAAATTTTCTCCATTAAAAAACCTAAAAAAAAATTTTTTAAAAAAATAAATATTTAAATTCTCAAAAATTAAAATATTTAAAAAATGGAAGAAATATTTTCTCTATATGACAAATCACAAGACCCAGATTTTATAGGACAAAAAGAAACTGCAAAAGAAATATTAGAAAAATCAAAAAAAGTTCCTCCAATAGAATACGATCAAGATAAACAAACAAAATATTATACAATAATGCGTTGGACAGTAAATACACTTGGATCAACATATTTCGAAGAAGGAGACATGAAATCATATTTTGAATTAATTAGAGAAATAAAAGAAATAAAAAATACAAATAATACATTTTTAATTAAATTAACAGATAAATTAATAGGAAAATTAAAAAAAAAAAAAGAACTTTTACAAGACTTAGAAAATTTATGTAATGAAATAATTCAATTTTGTATAGATACAAATAATATTTCAATGAAAAATAGAATTCAAACTCGTTTAGCAGAAATTTACTTTATAAATAATCACTATACAAATGCATTAGAATTATGTAATAAAATAGTATTTGATTTAAAAAGATATGAAGATAATTTAGGTTTAATACAATTACTTTTATTAGAAAGTAAAATACATTATTCAACAAAAGGAATAAGTAAAGCAAAAGCAGCATTGACTTCAGTTAAAACATTAGTAACTAAAGTTTATATAGAACCAAAATTACAAGCTAATATAGATATGCATGCTGGAATTTTGGCAGCTCATGAAAAAGATTTTAATTTAGCTTATTCTTATTTTTTTGAAAGTTTTGATGTTTATAATATACCAACTCAAAAAAAGAAAAATAAAGCAATGAAAGCTTTTCAATATATGATACTTAGTAAAATTGTAGGTGGTCATATTGAAGAAGTTAATAATATTGTTTTAAGTAAACAAGGAAGAGATTATTATGGTAAAGAAATTGAAGCTTTAAGAAGTGTTGAAAGTGCTGTTAAGGAAAAAAGTATTAAGTTATTAAAAGAAAATATTGAGAAATATAAAGAATATTTTAATGATCCTGTTATTGAGTTTCATTTAAGTAATTTAAATAATGAATTACTTGAAAAAAATTTAATTAAAATTATTAAACCTTATTCTGTTGTTGAAATTGATTTTGTTAGTAAAAGTATTGGGTTGGATTATATGGATGTTCTTAATAAATTAAGACAAATGATTTTAGATAAAAAAATTAATGGTATACTTGATCAAGGAAAAGGAAGTTTAATTTTATATGATTCTATACCTTCTAATCCTTATTTAGATAAATCACTTGAGACTTTTAAAAATTTAGAAAAAGTTGTTGAAGCACTTGATAAGAAAGTTAGAGCTACTAATATTTAAAAAAAAAAAAAAAAGGAAATTTTTAAATATATTAAATTAAACATAAAAAAAAAAATAAATGATATATTTTATTTTTTTTTATTTTTTAAATTATAACACATGAATTATGATTAAATTTATAAAAAAAAAATTAAAAAAAATAAAATGTCTAACAAATTGAAAAAAATTACTATTAATATGGATTTTATAATAGGAAATTATGTTAATACTACAACTGCAAATAATAATAAGAATTCTAATAATACTGATAGAATAAAAAATAATAGATTATGTACTACAGAAGCAAATACAGTTTCAAAATTAAGTTATTTAGATTATACTTTTTTATCACATAAAAAAACTATTTCTTTAAATTGTTCTTTATTTCCTTATACTAATACTAAAGATTATATTTATGATTTAAATGAAACTTTAGTTTTAAATTTGGAATTATTAGGTAGGACTATTAAAAGTCAAAATAATAAAGAATTAAATTTACTTTATGAAGCAATGACTAAAAAAATTAATGAAATAAAAAAAATAAATAAGGAGATTTTTGATTTAAATTCTAAAATTTTAATTGATAAACAAATAAATGAAGAAAAAAAAAGAAAAATTGAAGAAAATAATGATTATTATGAAGAAAAAATTAGTGAAAGTGAAAATAATTGTTTTAATAAAAATGAATATATTAAAGTAGTTGAAAAAAAATTATTTGAAGTTGAAATTTATGTTCAAAAAAATACAAGAAATTTATTTAATTCTAAATATGATAAATATAAAAATTGGAAATTAAAAAACTTTTTAGATGAAAATCTTTCATTGGTTAAAAAGAAAAATTTTTTAATTTATGATAAAACAAAATTTCAACAAATGATAAATGAAGAAAAAGAAGAAAATATAAGAATAATAATAGATAAAAAAAGAAATAGTGAAGAATTAAGAAAAATAAAAAATAAAAATGAAAAAAAAATAAATGAATGTATGAATAAATATAAAAAAGAAATATATATAATAGTAAACAGAATAAAAATGTTAAAAATACATTTAAATGATTTAAATAATGAATTTAAATATTTAACATTTAATAAAACTCAAAAATTATTATTTCAAAAAAATAAAGAAGATAATAAAAATAATCACAATCAAGATAAACTAAAAAATATTATAAATAATGACATTTCAACTAATAAAGATACTAGTTTACTCCCTCATGATATGACAAGAAAATTAAATAATTTTATGGATTTTTCTTTAATATTAAATAAAAAAGAAGAAAGTAAAATTGATGAATTAACTAGAACAGGAATTGGAGGAAATCCTTTTGCAAATTTATCTAATACTAATATATGGGAAATAAGTGCAATTCATAAAAATTAATATTAAAAAAAAAATATAAAATTTAAAAAAAATAACAATTTTATAAATAAT
>JAEEGL013098044.1_pt1 | contig 10150 bp, 10 predicted proteins | sample 9134231 | NCBI WGS metagenome assembly JAEEGL01 (sample SAMN16246548, study PRJNA631951) | gut metagenome | biome: gut microbiome; feature: rumen; material: fiber-attached | host: Bos | place: Iran: Karaj | collected 2018-10
ATCCTACCTACAGTGGTAAAGTATGCTTGGGTAAGGTCAGTGATTTTGCGTCTGTCGTAGAACAGTATGCTCTCGGTTCTGCCTCTGCAGCAACAAGTTCTTGGCAGGATAATACACCACCTTCTGCTGAAAAGGGTAAGTATCTCTGGACTCGCACGAAGCTTACCTATAGCGGTGGTGGCACAACTTATATTCCGTCAGAAGCAGGTCAGTGTGTTGGTTATTTTGGTAATGATGGTGCAACTGGTTATAGCATTGCTCTGACTCTGATTAGAAACAACCTCTACACTGATGCCAACTGGAATACCTATGCAGAATTAGGACATTCTGAGAATTACATCAAGAATACTGGTGACAGCGATTTTACTGCTTGCCGTGTAAGTGACTATTTCGTAGTTACCGGTACATCAAGTGACTCAGGTAAGAATCATACTGCTATCTATAAATGCACAAGCGTTAACGCAAATTCCATCACTGGCACTTGTGTAAGCCACACAAAAGATGGAAACAAAGGTGATGATGCGCAATACATCTACCTGAAAGGATCTGCTTTCAACAAAGACAGCGCAGGCACAAACGTTGCAGCCAGTGAGATAAAAGTGAATGGTGGTAGCAATCTTGCCACTCAAAGCAGAGGATTGTGTCTTGTAACACTTAACCGTCAGACGCTTGCCGTAGTAGATAGTGCCACGATATACGACACATACGAAGGAACAACAGGTAAGAACAACCTCATAACCAAACTCAATAACCTTGGTACAAACGTTTTTGTCTGTCTCGTTTCTTATGATGCAATTGGCTGGAGTGACACGCTTATATCCACTCTGCAATCATTTGGTATGAGCGACTTGCCTTATACAAGCGCAAACCGCTACCCATTCCTCTTTATCGGGTATAAGAATCTCGGCAAAGGTAATGGCATTACCAGAATGAATGACATGGCAGAGCCAGCCATTCCGGTAGAACTTGGTGTGTATGTCGCTAATGGCGCACTGAGTGTCAAGGATGGTGAGAAAGGTGCCAAGGGAGATACTGGTCGCATGTATTATATTGCAGGTAAGTTCCCAGAGAAAGCACCATACACTCGCACGGAAAAGTTGTGTCCTGTTGTATATTACTCTCCATATTGGTGGTATCTTGATGCAGACGAAGCAACAAGTAGTAATATCCCATCAGACAGCAGTAGCTCTTTGTGGAAGAAACTTGAAAACTATGGTGTTGTTCTGACTGATGCCATATTTGTAAAACAGTTCGCTCAGTTCGGTGCTGCCATCATTACAGGTGACTGGCTGATTAGTGTGTGGGGTAAAATATATGACGCTTCTGGCAATGAAATTGTTGTAAGTTCAGGGTCTGTAACTGAGCCGTATTACTATCCGTCTGGAAGTTCAAATCCGGCATATACGTACTTCAATTCCGGATATCCAAACTCATCTGCACCTGGAGTAATCAATTTTGTTCCAAACTATGCCGTTGACTTAAAGACAGGCAAATCATATATGAATGATGCTTATATAAAGGGGCATATTGTTGCTACAAGCGGTGAGTTTTCAGGGAAGATAAAAGCTGGTAATACGACTATTGTTGGAAATCTTAATCTTACTGACACTTCAAATGGTATGACTGTTTTTGATAATGATTCCATCCCACGTGTCAATCTTCAGCCAAAGTCTATTACTGAAATTGCAACACTTGCAAATGATACGTATAGTTATTATCCATTGTCAAAAAGTCAATCTGCATCATCGTATGAAGTTACAACTGATGAGAAAAACTTCTCATTATCCAAATATGAAACATTAGATATTGACAAATTTGCCGTTACTATGTATTCAACAGGTAATGGTACGAAATATCCAACCGGATATTATAACTATCTGACATTAATAATAACCCACCCTGATTCAACAATAACAGAAATTAACATAACAACAACGAGAGAATCTTCTTATGGTAGTTTTAAAAACCTATCATCTAAAGTAAGATTCACAGCACCTGTAGCTGGTACTTATAAAATAAAATTTACTGTTAGAAATAGTTCTGCAAGTTCATGGCAATCTGGTCAAACCACTGTATATGCAATGGTCAATGCGCGATACCAGTCAGCAAAAGATACACAAACTTATATTGGCAAAGATGGGTTTTATACTCATGGCGGTGCAAATAAACTTATTTGGGCTGGTGAATCTGAATTGCAATTGAGATATGGCTTTAATGGTATAAGGTGGAATAATGCTGATTTGACTCGTAATAGTGCTATGGAAGTAGCTGCTAATATAAAAGGTAGTACTCCAAATGCAAAACCAGTCTGGATGCCATTCTATAATTTTGTACCAACATTCCATGTTGGAGTCGGCACAACTCCGTATCTATTTACCTCACAATATATAGAAAATATATCCGAAAACAAATATGCGTTTAAGATAGATCCATATAGGGATCGTGGTATTTGTATTGTTGAAAGTGGTTATATGGACTCAAATGGTAATCAACAAGAATCATGGATTATACTACCGCCAGTAACGTTTACGGACAATGACGGTGAGATTGCATCATTACCAGTTGGTTATCAAATCACAATTATAAATTGGACTTCAACAAACATCTATGTAGTTCCGTATTCTTCATCCAATCACGGTGCAGTTGTTGTTGATGCCAACAGAAATAACAACTACTATTGTGATTTAAATGGTTCCATGTCAAGAGATACGTATATCTTTGTAGGAAGTTATGCAGGATTAGGTACAGTATGGTTGTCTATGCACGATACTCAATAATAAATTTAAAAGAATATAAGAATAAAATAAGGATAATAAATACATAATATGAGGAATGAAATGAATTTTATGGCGATTGCAGCAGTGGTATTCAGGTTGCCCTTGACTTTTTTATCCGCAACCATTATCTTTCGCATAGGAATTGATTAAACGAAAACAGATATGGCAAAATTAGCATTCAACTACGACGGGCAGAGCTATGTTTCTGACGTCTTCTCGGGTGGAAAGGTGGTACAGCTGACTTTCCCGATAGAGAGAACAAAGGTGCTGTATGTGGAAACGCGCCTCGGCATTGGCCTTCCTTGGAATGTCGCCGACAGCCGTATCCTGGAAAAGCAGATGGTGGTAAACGTGCCTGTGGGCGGCAGCGGACAGGAGTACCGCATGACATGCCTCGCAGAGCCAACATCGGCAGAGATTGTCACCGACCAGTCGGGAAGCGGCGGTGGAGGTGGCGGCGGTATCACGCCGGGCGTGCCTATTGCTGAAAACACGGTCAATAGTGCAGCTATTCAGGACGGCACCATCAAGATGGAAGACATAGACCCTGCTATCGTGACTACGCCAACAGAGGCACGTCAGATGGTGGCAGATGCCATCGCCAAGGCTGACGGCAATACAAATGCTGACAGCAACTGATAGCCTTCAACCGACACAAAAACAGAATGAGCAACAAACTCAGATATAGTCCATTTTTTTTATTAACCCTTTAAAAAGTTTTTCGCTTTATGACAAAAGACGAGCTTTTATTGAAACTGGTGGCCACCGAGTCTCTCGACGCCGCCATCGTTGACATCATCGCGTATGTCAAGCAGAACCGTGCAGCCATCGACGCTACCATCGGCACCGTCAACGGCAAGGTGACAACCCTTATCGGCAGCGATGCCGCCAAGAGCGTCCGCACCATCGCCAACGAGGAACTGGCTGCACAGCTGATTCCTTCGACAGCCAAGGAAGCCCTCGACACCCTGCAGGAGATTGCAGCATGGATCCAGAGCCATCCAGACGATGCCTCTGCCATGAACACGGCCATCACCAACCTGCAGAGCCTCGTTGGCACACTGCCACAGGACACCGAAGAAACTTCCGTTGTGGCATGGGTAACAGCAGAGCTGGCCGCCCTTGCTTCACAGATCAGCGGTAAGAACGTAGGTGCTTCTGGTGAGACTGGCGATGGTGCCCTCATCTCGGCATCGGCCTCTAACAACAACGTCAGCGTCAGCGGTACGACCAAGCTGCACAACGCAGTTGCTGCTGCTGAGTCAGCCGTACAGCCCGGAGACCTCGGTCTGCTGACCGTTGCAGAGGCACAGGCTCTCGTAGCTGCTGCCATTGCCGATTCTGGCAGTTCAGACTCCAGCAACTAATTGCGCTACCTTTGTGCCTGCGGAGGAGTGACGCTCCTCGGGGTGTCTCCATCTCCGCAGGCACTTTTCCATTTGTCAATTCATGAAGCGAAAACAGATTATGATTAGATTATGGCAAACGAAAACAATAGCGTTTTAACACCGAAGCAGTGGCTCTCACAGAATCTGCGGACGACGTTGAGTGAGTTCTGGAGCAGTATAACGGCTGTCTTTGCTACGAAGAAGCAGGTGACAGACGGACTTGCTGGCAAGGCATCGCTGGATGATATCCTACATCCTGTGAACGTCAACACGCTCACGCCGACGAGCACGTTCGTCGCCAATGCAATCATCGGCATCAACGGCGTCATCTACCGTGCGAAGCAGGCTACAAGTCACTTCCCCGTAGCGCTTCAAGTTGATAATGGTGCATTCGTCGTGGATGTCGTGAATGGCAAGAAGTCTTTTGTGGTAAGCAACCCGACAGTACATAGCGACTGGGAACAGTGGACTGATGCCGCCATCGAATATTGGACGACACAACTTGATGCCCGTATATCGGCGCTGGAAGGCAAGACGATTACCTATAACAACGTAACCTACACGGTCAACGAACTGCTGACTGGTATGGCATCGCTCATGGCGAAGACCGTTGTTGTCGGCGATTAACCCTCATAAAGTTAAAATTTTCATTAACAAATATAACAAGATTATGGATATAATTACAACATCGGAATCTCTGAAGAATGTGCAGTCCGCACTCCCGCAGGCCGCACCTTCAGCGGGGCAGCAGTTGATGCTCTTCGGCACAAACGGTGCGCCAGCAAACAAGTGTAACCCCAATCAGCTCATCACGGACGGCGCATCCCTCGGTGGTGGCATCGCAACCTGTACTACTGCCGGCACAACGCAGGCAAAGACAGTTGCTCTCTCGAACTACATCTTGCTGAAGAACATTCCTGTAGCGGTCCGTTTCCAGAACGGCATCAACGTGGCAGGAGCAACACTTAACATCAACTCTCAAGGTGCAAAGCCTATCTATATCGGAGGCGTGGCATTGCCAGCAGGTGTCATCAAGGAGAATACCACGGTGACACTGGTCTACGACGGCACTAACTACAATATCACTGCGGCAACGCAGGGTGTGAGTGCCAGTGATGCCCTGTTGGTAGATATGGGACTGCCCAGCGGTTTGATGTGGGCTACACGCAATATCGACGTGACACAGCCTAACGGCTTTGCGGCTTCTCCGTTCCAGTACGAGTGTTCTTTCTGTTCATGGGGTAATACAGAGATGCACAATCCCATCTCAGCAGGCGGCTTCCAGTACGACTTCGGCTCGTCAAACGAAGGCCCTTACGCATCTACTCCAGGCGCTGCGCTGACTGGTAATGCCGGTCTGGGATATGACGCCGCACGCGCAAACCTCGGCGGTCCGTGGCGTATGCCGACGACGGAGGAGTATGCAGAGTTGTTCGCCAACATCAAGTACATAGATGCTAATGGCGACGAGGTTTCGTCCTCCTCTGCTGATAAGCGCGTTACTGTTAACGGTATCGTAGGTCTCTATCTGGAGTCTAATATCAACGGTAGACGCTTATTCTTCGCGTGCTCAGGCTACGGCTATGGCACTTCTTGGAACAGTCGCGGCAGCTATGGCCTCTACTGGTCAAGCTCCCTCTACTCGTCTACGGATGGGCGGCACCTGAATTTCAACAGTGGTGGTGTCTATCCGCAGAGCAACTACAATCGTTTCTACGGCTTCTCGGTCCGCGCTGTTCAGTAATTGTTTCCCAAAAAAGAAACCAATAGCATCCGCAGTGGCTGACGTGCCCCAAAGCCGCCCCACAAGGCGGCACAAGGCACGTCTGACACTGGGGATGCAAAAAGAAATTACATATCAATAACAAAACATCAGAATATGGCAACATATAAAGATATTTTTGAGATTGAAAAACAGCGAGAAGACAGCACACAGTGGAATGTAATTCACCTGTTCCGTGACGGAAACTCATACAAGGCGTATGAGTGGAGCGCATGGCTGTGCCGTGAGTTCGCGACAAGTGAAGAGTGGCGCAAGCAGGTTGCAGTGAATCAGCTGACACCCGTACATAAGGCTGTAAAGCAGTCGACGGGGAGTATTATCTTTGTCGGTTTTCCGATGACCTCGATTGACAAATTCATCCAGAAGGATACGCAGATCAGTTTTACACCCGTCGGCGACAACCGCATCGACATCGCGATAGAACTACCTGCAGACCAGATGGATGAGATGACATTGGAGAAACTGCAGGAAAAAGTGCAGGAGTGGAAGAAGCAGTTTCCTGTCCGTGCGGGAAAGGGCGACACACCACAGCCGACGGCAGGAGGCGAAAGCAGCGAGATTAACGAACTGATGAAGATGATCTCCGGCGCGCCGTTCCGTCCGATGCGCATGAGTGACATACTGGCACAAATTAACGCACTGCCTATCGAGGATGTCGCCCCCAACGAAGCGCTGAAGATACTCCGCATCCTGAAGCGCCAGTGTGCAGCACTATTCTAAAGTGAATAACAAAAACAGGAGTTCGGTGACTGTTCAGAAACAATACATAGGTCGCTCGTCCTTGGGCCTCAGTGCCCCGGGAAAAAGCAAAGATCCGGGTCGGTCTTGCTTGGCTGAAGAGTCTGCTGTCTTGTCAAGACAACCCCTCAGTTATACAGGCAACCCCCTCCCGACATCGTATCAGGTGGCGACTGTCGAAGTGTTATTCTTCGCGTGCTCAGGCAACGGAAATGGCACTTCTTGGAACAATCGCGGCAGCAATGGCAACTACTGGTCAAGCTCCCTCAACTCGTCTACGAATGGGCGGAACCTGAATTTCAACAGTGGTGGTGTCAATCCGCAGAACAACAACAATCGTTTCAACGGCTTCTCGGTCCGCGCTGTTCAGCATTCTTTCTCAGGATGCACCGGACTCCTGTTACTTATTGCATTGGCTATTGATGAAAAGCATGACTCTAACCCGCCAGCAATTACTACGGGACCTCTATATTGCTTACCACTGTGCGAAACGTGGGAAGAGTGGGATGTCGTATGTTATCAAGTGGGAAGAGAACCTGGCAGCGAACATGGAAGAGCTTTGCGACGATTTGTATTATCGCCGGTACAAGCCGTTGCCGTCGAAGTGCTTCATCATCGACTACCCGAAGAAACGCGAAATCTTTGCAGCACAGTTCAGAGACCGCATCGTTCACCATCTCTACTTCAACTATGTGCATCTGCTCTACGAGAGCACCTTCATTCAGGACTCGTTCTCCTGCATCGAGGAACGTGGGACGCACTACGGCATACAGCGTATGGAAACGCTCTGCCGCAAGGAGTCGAGAAACTGGCAGCGGCCTTGCTATGCCATGCACCTGGATATTCGCGGATACTTCATGCACATTGTGCGCAGGCGCCTGCTGGAAATAGCAACCAACTCGCTGCGCAAGATGGCTTCGCACCGAGTGCCGAAAGCAGCATTGGAAACAGGATCCTTCTGCGGACCATGTGGTCTGAGAAGGGCAGACGGTGGAGAGCTGCGCTGGAAGGACGTGCTGGACATCAATTTCCTGTGTTGGCTGACGGAAGTCATTGTGATGCTCGACCCGGTGAAGAACTGTATCATCGTCGGTTCAAAGGAGAACTGGGAAGGTCTCGATCCTGCCAAGTCGATGCTAAACCTGCTCGAAGGACTCGGACTGCCCATCGGCAACCTGACATCGCAGTTATTCTCGAATGTCTATCTGAACCTGCTCGACCAGTTCTGCAAGCGTGTACTGAAAGCAGAGAACTACGGACGCTATGTGGACGACTCTCTGATAATATCTGCAGACAAAAAATGGTTGCTTTCACTCATACCACGCATCAGGGAGTTCCTGAAGAAGGAACTGGGACTGGAGCTGCACATGGGGAAGCTGGAGGTGTCAGAGATTCATCGCGGCGTAGAGTTCCTGGGCGTGTTTATCAAACCGTGGCGTATCTACACCTCGAACAAGACAATGGCACGCATACATCAGAACTTGCACATGCTCTTGAATCCGACTACGCAGAAGATGGATGCTGCGCTGACGCATCCGTTGAACAGCCGTCGTGGTCGTCGCGTATCAGTAGAGAAGCGCTTGCGAACCGTCAACTCCTACCTCGGTATTCTCTCACATACCGCCTCTTACAATATACGTCGCAAACTGTTCTTCCGAAAAGAGTTCCTGCAGCTCGGCGTATTCAACGAAGACATGACAAAGATTACAGAAAGTCATCAATATTTTCACAAACTTTTAAAACAATACGACAATGAACAAAATGCAAGGAAAAAAGAGCGACTTCGCTTATATGGCGGAAGACGCAAGTCGAATCACCATCGGTTACGGACTCCAGCAGGTCGGTAAGACAGAGGTTTATGAGTGGTGGCAGATTTGTTTCTATAAGAAGCAGACTCCGCTGTTGTCTCTCCAGATGGTGAAGGATGCTATCCTCGCCGACATCAATTCCCGTACCGACGAGAAGATCCTGTCTGGCTACGAGTGGACCGTACTGCACGGTAACGATGCAGGAAAGACGGTAAAGGTATGGCTGTCGGCAGAGAACAAGGAGAACTACAAGGCGAAGTTCGACATGGCACATGACGATCCTGAACTCGTCACATGGCCTGCCCAGTTCAAGGTTTCAGAGAATGACGATAAGACGCCAGTCTATGAGTACTTTGAGGACATCACCGAGCTGAAGGCATTCTACTACGGTGGTCTGAACTACATCGAGCAGACGGTTAATGCAGGCTGGGCAGAGAAGGACGGCATGAACTGGAGCCCATACGAGGCTTTGTTCCCCGCTGCAAACGCCCAGGAGCAGTCTAACGCTTCATCTGAGTAAGCGCTATGATGACGATGCTCATCCTCTCTATCGTGATGGCGGTGGCCTACGTGGCTGCCGTCATCATCAGAGACAAGACACTGCCCGATTCGGTGTCGGCGCTGGTCTACGCCCTGCCCAAAGGACGGTGGCGCTGGCTATGGTCGGCATGGCTGGCATTGGTGACGCTTCTGATGGCTCCCGCCCTGACAGCGGCAATGTCCGCTACGTGGTGGATGTCGCTGTTGGCTGACGCCACCATCATCTGCCTTGCCATGACGGCAGCATTGCCCTTATTGCCTGGCTACCATAACCGACTGCATAACGCCCTCGGCATCCTCGCTGGCATACTCACGCAGGTATGTGTGCTGTTTATCTGCCCGTGGTGCCTGTTGTTGTGGCTGCTCTTCGTGGTGGCATTGGTTGTCCTTGCCTTCCCCGACAAGGGATGGGCGGCAAGGATTACGGGCATGATAAGCGGTAAAGGCGTATTACTGCTGGAGGTGATTTGTGCATGGGCGCTCTTTGCAGCCCTGCCATTCGGCATTACGTTATAACAAGAAGTGATATGAACAACTGTAAGGAATTTGTCTTAGACGACCTGATGGCCATCACGGCCATACCGGTTACGGACTTCGTGCTGGGCACACAAGCCTGGCAGCTGAAGCCGACGATAGTCACCACCAGTTTCTCCCCTACCCTCACCAATGCCATCGTCATCGGACTGCAGCCTGCGACGACAGGCGGCAAACTCATCCCCATACGTCGCCATACGGGCAAGGCAAAGGATGCGGAGAGCGACAGCGTGGCAGGACGCCTGCATACGGTCACTGCATCGTGTGAGGTCGATGACCGCGACGGTGCCAAATGGAACGACCTGCTGACGTTGGAGCGCACACCGAGCCACCTACTGCTGGAGTTCAGGGGCGGACAGAAAGCATTTGCCGCCGCCACGCAGGACACCTACACATGCGAGGTGGAGCGCAGTAACGGCAAAACCAGCGTATCGTTCAAGCTGTATAACCTAATGGGCATACAGTTGATTACCGCTTAGACTTTCCGGCAGAAGATCTTCTCTTCCTTGACGGACGCTTCACCGGCTCAGCATTCTGTTGGGCCGGTTTTTCTTTGCCTTCCGACAGGTACTGCTCCCAGAG